>Ga0123353_10006524_pt1 | contig 15544 bp, 17 predicted proteins | sample TergutLab28metaG_3_FD_92763 | JGI IMG/M metagenome (GOLD analysis project Ga0123353, IMG submission 92763) | Labiotermes labralis P3 segment gut microbial communities from Petit-Saut dam, French Guiana - Lab288 P3 | ecosystem: Host-associated > Arthropoda: Insects > Digestive system > Gut ... | reverse complement strand
TGTACACACAGCGCTTGGCTCGTGCCACCTGTTTGCAGCTGTATATAAATATCCTCCCACAATTAATTCCCACGCGCCGTTATAATAATCATATCCCTTGATTACAATGTTCAGCATTGAATCGTTTGCACCATTAGGCAATGTTATTTTTACCGCGCCATATGTATAACCGACATCAATATGCCTTGCCGTAAGGTTTCTCATGATTCTTATATCGTCAATATCCTGTGTGAAAGGAACGAGCTTCGCAAATTCTGCGCTGTGCGCCGCGGGGTCGGTGTTATGGGCGGCAAGAGCCGCGAACACCTGCCCGGAAGTGATAAAGTTTGTGCTGCCGTCCAGCGGAGCCTCTGCGTTTATGAGGCGCAAAACTATGGCGCGGGTTATTAGGCTGTCGAGCACAGCGAGCTCATCAGCCGTATACGGTCGGTTGTTCATGCCGTAGGCGAATACCCACACCGAGCCGTCGAACTCAAGACGCGTAACGCCGTTAGTCCACGGCATGGGAGCTGCTTCATCGCCGTTGATGATTGCGTAGTCATGCTCTGTCGGCGTCCACAGCTGCCCGCGATGCCACAGCGCGCCCGTGAGCGCCGCGCTGTTGAACGCTGCCCTCGACGGGAACGGGTCGCCGGCAGCCGTATAGCTCACACGGTGCGCCGCCGACTGCGTGACGCTTGAGTTGAGCGTGTTGCGGTCGATGAGTTGGTTAAGCCCGTCGGCGGTAAGAGGGATTATGCTTTTAAGCCAGTCAACAAAACCCACGACTGTCGCGCCGTCACCGAAAAAGAATTTGTGGTCGGCGGTGAAGCGGTCAGCGAGTTCTGCTAATTCTGCAGAATCACCGCCGCCTGCTTTTTTAAGTGCTAAAGCAAGTGTAACAATATCCATGCCGCCCTCCTATAACTTTTCCCATTTTCCGTTATCAGAATCGTAAATAAAAACATTCCCGGTATCAATCTCAAGCAGCTCGCTCCCAAATCCCAAATCGGAATACTCTGCAAGCGTTGGCTTCGGGTATGCAGACAATCCCCTAAAATGATAAAATGCGTTTACCCCCGGTCTGTACTCTATTACTCTGTAACTTCCATTCATAAAATGTAATTCCTTTCGTTATTAATTTTTAATTCTCATTTGTTTATAACTATTTTAATACTTCTAAAATACCAATATTTAATTTGCCATACGGAAAAAAAATAATTCTTCCGTCTGAAAGCAATACACCCCCAGAAAATGCACTTCCGCTCTCATGAGGACCGCCGTTTGTATAGGTGTTTGTGGCAGGGTTATATATCCCAACATTATTACTGCGATACGGAACAAAAACAACTCTTCCGTCAGGGAGTAATACACCGCCCATAAATGCAGATACTCCCCTACCATGAGTCGGTCCGTTTGTATAGGTGTTGTTTATAGGGTCGTATATCCCAATATTAGTGCTGCCATACGGAACAAAAATAACTCTTCCGTCAGGGAGTAATACACCACCCCAAAATGCACCTGCTCCTCTGCCATGAGTCGGTCCGTTTGTATAGGTGTTGTTTATAGGGTCGTATATCCCTACATTAGGGCTACCATTCGGAACAAATATAACTCTTCCGTCAGGGAGTAATACACCCTCAGAAAATGCAGTTGTTCCTCTACCATGAGCAGCTCCGTTTGTATAGGTGTTTGTGACAGAGTTATATATCCCAACATTGGTGCTGCCATACGGAACAAAAATAACTCTTCTGTCTGGGAGTAATACACCACCAGTAAATGCATCGAATCCTCTATCCTGAGTCGGTCCGTTTGTGTAGGTGTCTGTGGCAGGATTATATATTCCAATAACGGAGCTAAGCGGAACAAAAATAACTCTTCCGTCAGGGAGTAATACACCACCCCTAAATGCATTTACTCCTCTACCATGAGCAGCTCCGTTCGTAAAGGTGTCTGTGGCAGGGTTATATATTCCAACATTAGCGCCGCTAAGCGGAATAAGTATAATTCTTCCGTTAGGGAGTAATACACCACCCCAAAATAAACCCGAGAATTCACCAACAAAAGCGCCTTTATTAAATTTAATTAAAATATTTTTATAATACGATGTTGTGATTGCAAACAATCCATTAAACGGATTGTTTGTATTTGGATTATTAATTGTAGATGCCGGGTTATATATTACAATCATAGATTTATTTGGTATATTATTATAAACTTCATCTGTAATCATTGAGATATTTGGAAACCCAAATGCCGAATATCCACTTCCGCCGCCATCACCTGTGCCGGAACCTTCGTTCCAGTTGAACGGCGTACTAACCGAAGGTTTGCTGTTTCTGTTTGCCGACTGCCGTTCACTGAGAGCCTCGCTGATGAGCGTTTCCTTAAATCCCGCACTTGCGTTAAAATTATATTTTAACGACGTTATAACGATGTTTAAAGGCTTATCATTATCAGAATTTAAGGGAATCACCGAATACATATCACCGCACTGAAAATAACCGAATCCCTGCTTTTCAATCATGCAATTGTGATATGTCATGCCGCCGATTTTATTCCAGACATACTCAGCGATTTGGATTGTCACAAGCGGATTGTCGCAGTGGATAACGCCCGGTCGCTCCTCGCTGTACTCCTGTTCATCGCCATCGATGAAAATAATGTCCCCGCCGCGGTGAAAGGCTACTCCGTTCACTTTAAACGGTGATTTTGAGTTGATGTCCATATCAATCATGTTTGCTTTTAATATCTCGGTGTTTGTGTTTTCAAACCTTTTAATATTAAATTTGCCGGTGTTGTCGATGATACAGTTTCCCGCATGGGATGCAGCGATAAATCTTAGTATTTCACGACAGGTATAATCCTCGGGTTTTTCATTGACGATGAAATTCTCACAGGTAAATGCATTTGTTATTCTCATGACACTGCAGACATAATTTAACATCTGCTGCATCGAAGCCGGAAATGTAAGTGCGCTTATGCTTGTACCCCGACCTTCCCATGTACAGGGTACATCCGTGTCGTAAAGCGCGTCATACGCGGTTATTGTAAGCGTGCTTCTTTTATGAGGTGTATTCTTACCCTCATAAACGCCAAGCGACAGCCATTCGCTGTCTGTCGTTCCTAAAAACCTAACCTGCGGAGTAAAGAAAAAATCCTCACCCCACTCGAAAGTTGAATTCATTGAAAACGTCAGCCGCGATGAAACAGCGTTACCGATTCCGACACCGCCCTCGCTGCCCGTCTGTTCGATTTCAATGTCGGTTATTTCGCGGGCTTGTATAAACATCAATGCATTATTATTTAAAAGGATTCTGAAATCTATGTCGCGGGTCGCGGCGCAGCTGAGCGTCTTAAAGTTATTAGAAACATTTATCATTTTTAAATTAAGTCCTTTCTTAAATAACAAGAAATGCAAATGACGTTTTCCCAGATACAGCAATACTTATTTTCAGCCTTTACATTTCCTCAAGTGTCAGCGATATTCCGCTGAAATGACTTTGCCCGTTCTTAGTGTAAATTATCGGGGAGGGAATATCGCCGTCAAGCCGGAAAAGCTTATAATGTGTCTCGCCGCCGAAATCAAAGCGCACCGGAAATTGAACCTGCTCAAGCTGTATGATTAAGTTATACCATACCGTGTCTTTGATGAACGGTATTTCGACGATGATGGAAAACTTATGCCCGCCGATTCTGTCTACAAGCGTATTACCGTTAAGTGCAATATCCACGGTCTGGCTTCGGTGAGTTTTGTTAATCTGAGGCGGACGGCAAAAGTTAACAATGCTGATTCCGTTAATTTCAAGCGTCATATATTTACCTTATAAGCGGTGATTTACCGTCCCTTTCCGTCATTTCATTTATATCGTCAACAGCAACCCTGCCTATTAAAAGATTGCGAGCCGTCAAGTTTATATTAATCGGCTGCTTCGGCGAGGGCGATTCCTTTAAATCATTGATTGCACTGACCACATCCCGTAAAGTCGCTTCCTTTGTTGTACTCACTCTCGCCGTTGGCACGCTTACGTTTCCGGCGTTATCCGCAAGGGTTTCAAGCCCTGTTACGAGCTTACCGGTTGTGCTTCTGCCCACCATCGAAGCACCGAGTCCTTTCTCAAGCTTTGCGTTCGCGGTTTTAACGTCGTCCCAAATTGTCGGCACATAACTTGTGATAGAGATAATATTACCGCCGGAAGGTTTCTGCAGTCGTTCTGTGGGTTCTTTTACAACCGACTGACGCGGAGCTGCCGCTGAAGAAGGGCGCCTGCCGTAATTGCCGGAAACAACACTGTCAATACTGTTTGTTATTCCGCTGACTGCGGCGTTCTGCAGTTCCAGCACTTTAATCTGCTCGTCTATATCCCGAATCTGAGAGGTGAGCTCGCTCATGTTATGAAGATTGACCTTGCCGGAAAGCCGGTCTCTCAGATTCTGTAGTTCTGACATTTGTGTAGCGTAACCCGCCTGCTGCGATTCAAGTTTTGCCAGCGCCAAATCGCGGTACGCCGCAGCGTTGATTCTGACCGCTCCGGTTTCTGTATCAATGGCGAGAACTGAGGCATAACCTGCGTCAATGAGTGCGAGCATCGTATCAATAGAAATGCTTTTATGTTCGTTCATTTCCGCAAATGCGGACGACAGCAGATTTGCTTCCCTATGTACGGCTCGCAGCGCATCCGCGCTATAGATTGATTCTCTTATAAAATCACGGTACTCGCTCGTGGTTGCCCGGAGCTGTTTTTCTAAACCGTGCTTTTCATGCGTAAGGTCGTTTACAAGCGCTGCTGCGTTCTTATATTCCTCGTTCAGCTCTGCCTGCCGGGCGATTGCCTCGGCGGTACCGCCGCCGTATTTTATCTGCATATCAAGATTATGCAGCTCGCGTTCATAATCGCGGACAACGCGCTGAGCGGCAGCGAGTGACGTTCTGTTTCTGTCCGTTTCGGCATTTAAGAATCTAAGCTGTTCGCGGACATTGCCGGCTGCGCCGGAGTATCCGGCGAGGGCGTTAGAGGCATTGTTTGTAACATCTATGCCCGCTTCCATTTCGCCGTTTGCAATGCGTTCTATGTCTGCTAATTCGCGAGTGGAGCTAATATAGTTTTGTGTTACATCGTCAGCTTTTTCAATTGCCGTTATTACGTCTTCATATAATCTTGAATTAAATTCATTATTTTCTGACAGCACTCGTCTGACTGCTCTAAGAGCCTCAGCTTGTTCTTCTGCGGTTCCGGTAATTAAATATCTGCTAACCATATTAACATGGTTAATGCGTATTAATATATTTTCATATTCTTCTGCTAAGATTATTAATGCATCGCGGGTAGTTCCTTTAATATCATCCAAAAAAGGTCCTTGATTCAGTTTTAATTTTGTTATATCAAAATTATAAAAAGAATCTTTCGTAGCACCGGCACGGTCTTGAGCATCCGCTTGAGCAAAATCAAACCGAATCCCTGCAATTTTTTGAAGCAATTCAAGGTTCTCTTGATATTTTCCGTTTACCAAGTCAAGCCGTTCTGCTTCTGTTAAATATTTGCTGTTAAGCGTGTCTTGAATTTCTGTAAGCCGTCTTTTTTCATCGGCTGTGGGGTTTACAACTCTGCCGAGCCGTTCATACTCGCCTGTTAGTTTTGAAACTTCATCATACTCACGCCTTGTTGCCTCCGCAGACCTTGAGAGCGACTGCACAGCAGCTTCAAGCCGCTTACTTGCTTCCTCTTTCTCGGTATTGAATTTTTTGATAATTGTAACTACTCCGCCGAGCGCGGCAGCGAAAATCCCTATCGGTCCCGCTATCCCGATTATCGCCCTTGAGAATGTAGTTACAGATAGGTTTCCGGTTCTTATTGCGTTAATGAATCCGGTCATGTCGGTCGTGGCGCCTCTGGTTGCTGTTCTGGTTTTATTTGTGCTGTCTGCCACATTCTTAAAGCCCGTCGCTTGTTTTGCGAGCTCGCGCTCAGTATTTTTAATATTCTGCTTTAATGCGGACTGCTCAGTATTAAATTCAGCCAAACCGAATTTCGCTTCATCAATGCGGTTATTTAATTTTTCAATTTCCGCTTCTTTTTTATAATAATCGGGAAAAGAATTGTCAATCATTTCAAAGATTGAAACCAATCCCGCTTTTTCTTTTTCCAGTACCTTTATTTCATCACTGACGCTTTTAATATGTTCCTTATTATCATTGTACTCTTTATTTAGAGAAGAAAGCTTGTTTTTTATATCGTCGGTGCTTTTAATAATCGTCTTGTTTCCGTCGGTAACGGTTTTAACTTTTTCATCGGTTGTCTGTTTCGCGCTGTCGGCGACCTCCCTGTCGTTTTTCTTCTGCTTTTCCGCGACTTCATTGGAGCTGCCGCCGACAATCTGTTCTGCTTTTTTAACGTCATTTTCCAAGCCGGAATAATCCGCCTCGAATTCGTATACCACTCTTCCGTCAGCCATAATTTCATTAAGCCCTTTCTTCACTGACGGGAGAATGAAAACATCGGTTTCCCCGATTCAGTTAATTTTAATTTATAAGCTTTTACGGTGTCGATGCCAGCTCCGCTTTTTATTTTGACCGCTGCTCCATTACTGCGAATAATTTAGCCCAGCCGGAAGCAACATTTTTCTCTTTTTCTTGCTGTGATATATTGAGCTCATAATATCTTTTCTGCTCAAGCAGGTACTCTATTTCTTTATGATTATTCTGTGTAGGCGCGGGAATTTCGGCGGCACGAATCTGCATGATTTTCTTAATTATGCTTTTCTCGGAAAGTCCATCGAATAACGCCCGGAACTTCCACCAGTGGAGCCTGTCATGCTGCTCAAGTAAATCAATACCGTAATCTGACATGAACGATGCATAAATATATCCGCTGTCCTGTGAGAAGTCGACGATTTTAATGCTGTTGTTTTCAACGCGTCTTGGGGACACCACATACTTTTGAATAAGTAAGTTTACGAACTCCGCTTTTTCATCCGGAGTGAGCAGAGTTTCTTCGCAATCGGTAAACCATTCAAAGCCGATTATATATTTATCAGCATCACTTAATAAACCGTCATTATTGAATAAATCATAAAACATTAAAACCCTGTTAAAATATAGTTTTAACGGATATATAACGCCTTTATATTCCGTGCTTTCCGGCAATGGTTTTGAAATGTCATATATTTTCCCGGTCATAATATTTTCATTAAATCCTTTCTTCATCAAAGAAAAATAAAATGTTTAGTTTTCCCATTTTGTGCCGGTTATTTTAAAAACTTTTATACCCGCTTAAACTGCGTTTTAAGTTCTTCCTTTACAGCCTTTTTATAATTCCGCACCGCAGGGATTATCCGTTTTCTTACAAGCGGCGCGAGAGCCCCTGCCATATCGAAGTAGCGGTTCTCATAAAACGCAAACAGTTTTCCTGTGTTTTCCTCACCGAATATGAGCTCAAGCAATAACCGGAACGCATCAGCATAAACCTCCACCGCTTTGTTAAAATCATCAGTGTTTTTTCTTTTCTGTGCTTTTTTAATTTCCCGCTCGGATTCAATCAACGCCTTTACCCGAGCATCAAACACGGAGGCGATATCAGCAATATTAACATCAACTTTAATAATATCTTCAACCGCGCCGTCCTCGCCGACAAGCTCGAATGTTTTAACGACGCGGTGTGATAATGAATTAGTTCCCATAACAAGTTTCCTTTCCTGCTTTTATTAACCGGAAGCCGCCGGTACCATTTTGGGTTTACCGTTGAATGAAATTGTAACGCTGATTGCGTTGGGAGCCTGCGCTTGACCGCCGCTAATATTAATCGCGGTAAGTGTTACAGGGCACGTTATAACGGTACCTACGCGCTCAAGTCTGATTAGTGATTTTCTTCCCGCACCGAGCTCGAACTCCTTTGAGGCGAGATATTGGCACGCGGGGTCAGTCGGTTTAAAATGACCCGACAGTGTTACCGCAGGTGCGAAGCCTACGACCTCGTGCGATGAAAATCCCTCGTCTGCAAGATATGACGTTGTCAGAACATTTTCGTTAATTGCAACTCCTATATTCTCAAACGTTTTTGTCATATCAACATAATCGGGAGTTCCGACGCCGCCTTTTGAGTCAATTTCTACTGCAACCTCATGATTCATTTCAATATTCATGATATTAATCCTTTCTAAAATAAATTTTAATGTCTGCAATCATTGAGTAAATCCAATAATCGCCCTCTTTTCCGACAAGCGCGGTTTCTGTTTTAATGTCAGCTGTCAGTATTTGTACATCAACAGAGAAATGTACTGCAGAAAATTTTGTTGTGCTAAGTAAATTACCGATTAAGAGAAGTTTATCATAAGCGGTTTGCTGCTCTTTAAACTTCGACAGAAAGAGAAGCGGGATTGTACGGAATTGTGACTGCTTGTCAAGTGACGGTGTGCCGCTCTGCCCCGGCATTATTTCAACCGAAATGCCGCCGTTTTCGGGCAGCGCGTCGATGCTCAATGAAAAGCCGAATTTTGTTTTAATAAACGCTATAATTGAATTTATCGCTAATGTCTGCGGCTGCATATTTTCACCAAGTCCTTTCTTCACAAATGCTGTTTAAAGCAGTAACTTCCCCGATTTCGTACCGTTTTATCTCAAACCTTTAGCTCCTGCCTTTCTCCATGTTTAATTTGAAAACTTGCTGCAACACTTCTTTCCAGCGTTTACCGTATTGATTCTCGGCGTAATGAGCCCAGAGTTTACGAGCTTTCGAGTTTCTGCCTTTTGATAAATTAAGCTCTTTTATGGGTTTTTTTATTACTTTTGTTTCACCTTTTTTAGCCCATGCAGAGCCGGTTGATGGTGAAATCATAAGCAATCCGTAATACAGATAACGCGCCTGCGGTGATTCCCATACAAGCTGCGCCTTACCGGGCTCGCGGTTTATTATTACCTTCGATTTTAAATTTCCGGTTTCACCGTGCGGAACAAACTCCGATGCATCTTCCATCGCCGTTTCAACCATCGCGTATAACCCCGCATCCGCCGCCGCTTTAATGCGCTCGACTGTGGCGGCTGCGTTAAGATTAAGTTTTATCTTCATAACGCGAGTCCTATTTCCAAGTGGTGGAGTTTGCTTGCGTCATAAAGTTCTTTTATAAACGCGATATTGTACGCATTGCCGTGGAATTCGATTTTATTACTCTCAGAAAACTTGAAAGCTGGGGAGCTGTTGACGCAGTCATAAAACATCAGCCCGGAAAGCTTAACCTGCCTGTTCTGCTTGTCAATGACAAGCTCCGAGCGCGGTTCAATCCTCACGAATGATATATCCGTCCGGGTTCCGGATGTTTCGTTTCCCCATGTGCCCTTGAAAATGTCCGAAACAACCGTCACCGTGTGAATGAGGAGCTTACGAGGAATCGGTTTCATTTTTTCACCATGTCCTTTCTGCTGTTTTATTTTTAAACATAAATCACCTCACACCTGCGCCGCGATACATAAGTCCGGCCTGTTCAAGGTACATCTCAGCCTGCCGGCATAAAAGCGGACGAGATTTCCCTGCGTTATTGGTTTTAGAGAAACTGAAGCTTCCCAGCGATATCGAGTTCGTATCGTCGGAAAAATAATCGAGCCCGCCGTTTGCGTTGATAAACTCAACCTGCGCCGAAACAGCCTTTTCAACAAGCGATTTAACCGTGGGATGCAAATCGGCTATACCGCCGATTTGCCATCCTGTTGCAGCGTTTACAATGTCTTTGGCGTGCTCATATATCGCGCTATTCATTTTTATCTTTTGGGTCTGCAGGCGGTGTATCACCGTCTGCAGGCTTTGCAGCCGGGGGATTGCTTCCCGCATTTTTGGGTTGTTTATTACCGGTATTTTTGGGAGGTTTTTTTCCTGTGTCTTTGGGCGGGGTTTTTATTGGAACCTTTAAGGCTTCGATTTTATCCGTTTGAATTAATCCGATTCTTTTCATATTTTCATTAAATCCTTTCTTCATGAGCGGGAAATAAAAGCAACGTTTTCCCGATTAAATTATTTTTGTTTTAAACATATTAACCTTATGCCGTTACCGCAGTCGTGTCGCGGTTAAGATAAATGCCTTTAACTTTGTTATCAAGGACTTCTGCCATACCGTAAGAACGGTAGAAGAACATCCAGCCGTCTGAAGTCTGATTCAATTCAGGCGTTATGATTTTGTTTACGCCATGCTTTGTATACTGCATAACCGAAGGCTTATGAACCACCATAAAGTTGATTTTGAACCCGCCGACCGCTGGTTTGAAACCGCCGATTTCCTCGCCTGCCGTCTTACCGTCAAACAAATCAATTGCGGTGTAGAATCTCGACTGAGGTACCTTGACTATTTGTTTGAAGCTGTCAAGTACCGCTTTTTTCCCGGCGTCATTGAGAGTTACGTTTGTCGCGAGCTCCAGCAGTGTAGGCGTGATGAACAGATAACGGTCTTCTTCCGGAACCTCCGCTTCATCGAGTGCGAGGCGTGCGGTAGAAATCGCGGACAATACCTCCACGCCGAGTGTGTACGCTCCGATTGCTGTCTGTATTCCTAAAATTCCGGAATACTTCGCAAATCTGTAAGCATCAAGCTCCGGCGTCGCTTTGGTTCTTACAAACTCTCCGCTGAGCTTGCCGAATGCCAGCCCTGCCGTTTCCTCATTGTCCATCGCGTCGACCGTGAACCTGCGCCCGCGGTCATAATCACATTTCTTCGTCTGCATTTCAAGCGAGACGTTGCCGTCGGTGTATCCGCCCGAGCGACTGTAATCGCCCATACCGTCCATTTCCATCTTAGGAATTAAGATTTCTCCGGCGTTCGCGCCGGCTTGAATAAGCGAGGTATCGCCGTCGAGTACCGAAGCGCACGACGCGACTTTGTACACTTCGTCGAGCCTATCTGTGTACTTTTTAAAAGTTGTGATATTATTTTCTCCCATTGTTAAATTCTCCTTTAATTATTTTTTGGCGGCAGCCCCATAACTGCGCGTACCTTTGCGTCGTCTTCTTGTGTGTCGCCGGTGGTTCTTGTGCCGGTTGTAATCGGCGGTGTTTCTCTGAACTGAGGATAGGCTGTTAAAACCTCGTTTACCGCCTGTTTAAAAGGCATTTTGTCGCTCTGCCTTGTTTTTGCGAGCGCAATTACATCCGCAACTGCATCCGCTTTCACTCCCATACCGAGAACCTCGGCTCTCGCTTCTGCTGCGTCGGCTCGTTCATTCGCAGCCTTGAGCTCCGCATTTAAATCGGGCGGCAGCGGTTCTTGTTTTGACGGCGCCTGAGAGTTGCCGGCGACAGTTACATCTTCTGCGGGTTTAGGCTCCTGCTTTGGTTCCTCCTGCTCCGGTGGTTCCGCTGCCGGGGCAGGCTCTTTTTCTGCCGGTTCATCTGTAGGAACATCTTGCTTCAAATCTTTGTTTTCTTCCATTGTAAAATATCCTTTCGTTTAATTTTTGCAATATTAAAAACAGCCCTTTAAAAGGCTGTTTTATTTTAGTTTTAATTGTATTTTAACGCACAAACAACTTATCAATGTCAATATCTAATCCGAAGTTTTCAACTCCGAGGGGAGTAAGGTATATTTTCAGTTTAGAAAGTATTTCGTTATACGCCAGCATTTTGCCGTCGTTAAAGGTTCCCTCAGGCTCTTGCTTTAAAATATTAACCTCTTCGAGCAGCTCTGAAACAATCTGCTTTATCGTTTCAATATTCATTTTTAACGCCCCTTTCGTTTAGTATACCTGCGGCAATTTCCAACTGTTCCCGATTACACAGCAGGTCTTTTTCCCACTTGCGGACAATACCCCTGCGGTATTCAACGCTCTTATTTTCCCAGTCTGATATGTACAGTGCCGGATTATTAATCTTTGCTATATGTTCATCGACATTGCGCTGAAAGCTATTCAGCGATTTTATCAGTTGTTCATCTGACTGATTGATTAAAGTGTTATATGTACCGTAATGTTTGCCGCCTCCTTTGGCTTGGGTAAAATTTTTATTTGCTTCTTCACCGCCCGCCTTGATTATATCATTCCCGCGGCTCTTTGTCAACATCCTGCGCCATGCTGCGAGCTCTGCAGCCGCCTGCTGTGCCTTTTTTGTATAAATGTCGGCGTACTCCTTATCGCCGGCAGCTTCAAACATATCAGAGAGGATTTCATTTTCGCGTACTGTCCATTTACGCTCGCGTTCCTCAATCGCCTGTCTGAGCTCCTCGTTATCTTCATCGGTATTTATCGGTGCCGCAGGGAAAAATGCTTTTTCACGTACAGGAAAGCCAAAGTGTCCGCAGTTTATTCCGAAAAGTCCTGCAGGCTCACCATAGGTCGTGGAGCTCAGCGGGATATATTCATGCAGCTTGCCGTTAATATCCTCAATAAATCCACTGCGGTTGCTTATGCTTACAAGTTTACCTTGAAATGGCGCGCATAGCGCACGGGCGTTATTGTGGCTTGAAATACGCATTACGTCGAGCCCGTGTTCGCGCATATAGTTGAACTGCGTTTCCCGTGCCACGTTGTTTACCGTGGTTCGGATTACCATCGAAACATATGCCTGCGGCGACCACTCTCGTCCGGACTTGTCAATAAATGCCGGAATCCCTTTTTCCTTAAGCTGCAGAATCGCCTGCCGTACAGCTTCCTGTTTTGTTGCAGTCCCGGTAATAACCGAGCCGGTGTTGGCGTTAATTATGTTTAAATAATCCTGCCTGTTTGCGAGCTCCGCCTGCTCTCTGCGTTCCTCGCGGCTCCACTTTTCCCAGACGTCATTTACTGCGTCAACATAGGAACTGTCCGCTTTAAACTGCATGACGGTGTTTACTTGGTTAAGCTTATCGCGCGCATGGCTTTCATAATTTTGCAAGGCTTGAAGCATATTCGCCGATATAGGTGTCTGCGAATTGCCGGCAATTATATCCTGCATGAGCCCGTGCTTTTCGTCTGCGGAAATATCGAGCCAGTCAAGCGTGCTTTCAGCAGATTTTAAGAGTGTATCCGTTAGCAGCTCCGGAGCCACGCCAATTGAATCCGTGATTATTTCTATGGTTTCACGTGACAACGCGCCCAGCTGCGCAAGTTTTCTTATCCGCCATTCGGTACTGCTGTTTATACCGAGTCCCGAGCCGAGCTGTTCCGCGATTTTAACCATCAAGTCGCGTTCCATTTCGATGTATGTGTTAATCAGCGGTTCTGATAACCTAAGTGTTTCAATTCTATTCATATTTTCATTAAGTCCTCTCTTAACCAGCGGGAAATTAAATGTTTCGTTTTCCCCGATTTTGCGTCGGTTATTTAAAACTTAATTTTAATCCGGCATCTTTAGCGAGTCGAATACAGCGAGCTCTTCATTCGTGATTTCCTGTGCTTTTATTTTTGCTGTTTCCTCGTCATAACCGAATATTTTAATTATGGCGTCAACCCTTGAAAGAAGCTTTGCAGCTCTTAGTTTAATCGCATTTTCAATGTCGGCGTTCTTATCGGTGATTATGCTGTCGTCGAATTTTATGTTGATACTGTATTCACCGTTTGAAACAAGATTTTGCTTAACGCTGAGCTCGACAATAGCGGTAATTAACCCCTCAATTGCCTCGCGGATTAGATTCTGATGCCCTGCCACCGTGCGGTATGACTGGCTGTTCTGGCTTATAACCTCGGTTGCCGTCCTCACACCCTGCACCGCATCGAACGAAAGCGTTCCCGCTGAAAGTCCGGTCTGTGCACACAGTAAATCAAGAAGGGTATTAATGGCTTTTACGTGCTCGTCAATACGCAGGGCAACAGAATTATCGGTTATTTTCAAATTCTCAGCATCGTCGGTTCTAAACGCCTGATAAACCTCATCGGATGTGTCAAACCATCGCCGCGCTTTTCCCGTGTCAGCGTCAAACTCCTTTTGAATTGCCGATGTAGGAACGATAATCCGCTTCTTACCCAAGACAAACTCACGCATGAAACTATCAAAAACAACGTCCAATGCCTTTAACGTATCAATTGCATTTGCGAAAACGGAAATGCCGAGCGGTGTATCAAAGTCAATGTTATTTGCTGCGTGGGGTTTAAAATATATGAACGTCGGAGCTGACAGCCCTGTTATTTCAACCCGCTCCTCCAAATCGGGATAAAGTTCTGACAACCTGCACTTAACCGGAGATTCCGCGCCGGTATTCATGCGGTACAGATGATTTTCAATAACCTCAACACCGTTATCGAAACTATGCCACTCATGTAAACTGTAGCTTTTTCCGTTCTTTGTAACTGATGAAACGAATATGCCCGCCGTGATTCTGACATCGTCCCATGAGGTGGGAATAAACCTTGTTGCCGGCACAAAGTCAAGCCTTACTTTTCCCTTATCCAGATAGGCTTTGACCGCCGCACCGCCAAGTGCGTAGAATCGCTCCAGCAGTTCCGGAAACGCTTTCCAGAATCCGCCGTTCTGTAAAACATTCTCAACGTGCTCCTGTAATTTATCATCAGATATTGAAATATCCACCTGCGCTGAAAATGTTAATTTCAACAGCTCATTGCACACAAGCTTTGCGGCGTTCATTTGATTTATTCGCCGCGTTCCGCCGTTTATGCCTCCGCGCGGAACAGTAGTCCAGTCGCCCTCGCCTTTATAAATCTTCTCCCACTTTTCGATGTTCTTATAATACTCGCCGAAAGAGGGTATATATTGAGATTTAAAAGCGGTTTTAACGTTTTTAAACGCTGACATTTTAGAAAACCACCCTTTCACAATTTCAATTATTTTCACCGTATACCCCCGCTTCAATTATGCTCGTTTGATATTTTTCCACCGCATATTCCATCGCGTCCAAGCTGTCAATATTTGTCGTGCCGTTGTCAAGACGTTCATCCGTTCCGGGTTTATTATTCCAAACAGCGGATTTTAACGCCTCTATCAGATTTACGCATTTTTTATTTACATAAAAACGATGCGCACCTTGAAGTCTTATGAAAAATTTTATACGGTCATTAGTTTTACCTTTGCGGGCATTATGAATATTTACGCCGAGCTTTGCACTTTGTGCGGCTTGCCGCAGCCCTTTAATTAACAGCTGCTCTGCGCTGTCGCAATATACATCAGCGATTCTGTACCGCTGCTTACACTGCCGGACAAACTCAACAAAGTCGTTTTCGAGTACTTTCGGCGAGCTCACAGCCGCGCCTTTTTTATAATACTCATCAAGCACCACAACTTTTTTAAGCCCGCGAGTATATCCTACACACTTAAAGGCGTGAGCGGAATTATTACCGCCGAAATCAATGCCAATGGTTGCGAAAATAATCTTTTCCGGGTCGAAATCATCAACGATAAACTCGTCTTTGTTTTCGGTGAAGTAACGATAAATTGCACCCTCTGCGGCAACCCAGAGCCCGAGAATAAAACGTTCGTAATACATTCCGGTGTATTCTTTTTTTAGATTTTTAACGTATTCGGGGTCGAGGAACGTGTTGTCATCAATTAAAAACGACAGAACCAGCATATCAAGCTTATGCTTGTTGTCGATATATTGCTTTTTCAACCAGTGCGCGGGATTATCGGGATTTGTTGTTCCGATAAGCTTCGCGCCTTTTACCGAC
>Ga0123353_10006523_pt1 | contig 15545 bp, 17 predicted proteins | sample TergutLab28metaG_3_FD_92763 | JGI IMG/M metagenome (GOLD analysis project Ga0123353, IMG submission 92763) | Labiotermes labralis P3 segment gut microbial communities from Petit-Saut dam, French Guiana - Lab288 P3 | ecosystem: Host-associated > Arthropoda: Insects > Digestive system > Gut ... | reverse complement strand
TCATCTACGGAAAACCGGGACATGCCGAAGTGAACGGTCTGGTGGGGCAAACGGAAAATACGGCAATAGTTATCAATTCGGTAGAAGAAGCCGTACAAATTGATGTGAGCCGTCCGGTGTATCTGTTTGCTCAAACCACCATGACAATTGAAGGGTTACAGCGTATCCGCACCGCCATCGAACAAAAGCGTAACGAACAGCATACCGGCAACAATATTCCGTTTCAGGTAAACGATACCATTTGCAGGCAAGTCTCGAACCGTGAGCCGCATCTGGCAGAGTTTGCCCGCAGCCACGATGTAGTGGTTTTCGTTTGCGGAAGCAAAAGTTCGAACGGGAAAGCGCTTTACGAAGTGTGCTTAAATGCCAATCCCCGTACCTACATGGTCGCAACACCCAAGGATATAGTTTCAGAATGGTTTACAGAAGCGTCAAATGTCGGCGTATGCGGCGCTACTTCTACTCCACGGTGGTTAATGGAAGAAGTAAGAGATAAAATACTTGGGAAATAAAAAATGATGTTTATCAATTTTTCTGACAATAAGGTACGAAATATTGGTTAAATATTGCTAAACATCTTATGTCCCTTGATGAAATATTGATACACAACACTTTGTTGATAAACACAGGAAGGATATGATATTATCTTGGTTTTTCGGTTATATTTTCCACGCAGTTTTCTGTAACTTTTATGCGCTTTCCACACAGCCTTGAGTACAGAAACGTCGCCTTTCAGTAACGGATGTATGGCTGAAAGCCCGTCAAGCGTCATCCTGATGAACAGGATACGTTTACGGTGTCCGGCCGGCAGGTTCTTATACATCATCAGCAGGTTGTTGCGATAGTTTAGAAAGATTTTGAACGGAGATGATGGCGGTAACATGCCTCCCCCAACATGGTACACTACCGAAAAAGGCGTATACCATATCGTATATCCTGCGTTTTTCAATCTCCAGCACAGGTCTATTTCTTCCATGTGCGCGAAAAAATTACTATCAAAGCCGCCCGTTTCATGAAATAACTCCGCCCGTATCATACAGCAGGCTCCGGTAGCCCAGAATATTTCCATATCCGAATCATATTGTCCGTTGTCTTTTTCAATGGTATGAAACACTCTTCCCCTGCAAAAAGTATAACCATACTTGTCAATGAATCCGCCTGCTGCACCTGCGTATTCGAAACGGGAGCGGTCGGCAGCAGCACGGATTTTGGGCATACAGGCTGCTAAATCCGGTTTTTGCTGCATCAGTCCTAACATTGGCTGTAGCCAGTCTTCGGTCACTTCCACATCGGAGTTCAGCAGAACGTAGTAATCGGCGTCCACTTGCCGCAATACTTTATTATAGCCTTCGGCAAAGCCATAGTTCTTGTCTAACCTGATGATACGGATATGAGGATGATTTTCCTTTAGGTATGATACAGAATCATCGGTGGAAGCGTTATCGGCAACGACGAGTTCCACGCCCGGCAATTGCGAATACTGTTCCACACCCGGCAGGTATTTTTCCAAAAAATGCCTGCCATTCCAGTTCAGTATGACGACAGAGGTTTTCAGTGATGGAAAATTTTACAACAAACCCAATTCGAGCATCGCCTCTTCGCTCATCATATCCTTCGACCATGGCGGGTCGAAAACTAATTTTATATCAACCTCTTTTACACCTTCAATGGATTCTACACCTTCCTTCACCTGGAGCACTATAAAATCGGCAAGCGGGCAATTGGGTGCAGTAAGCGTCATGGTGAGGGTTACCGAATGGTTGTCGGCCACCGCCACGTCATAAATCAGTCCCAAGTCGTAAACATTCACTGGTATTTCGGGGTCATAGATAGTTTTCAATACCTCTACAATACGTGTTTCCATCTGCAAAAAATTCTTCATTCCCGGTTGGTCTTCACTCTTCATTTTTCACTCTTCATTCTTTACTCTTCACGCTTTGATATGCCAGCGCGTACAACTTCATTTGTTTCACCATCGACAACAGCCCGTTGGAACGTGTCGGCGAGAGGTTTTGCCGCAAACCGATTTTATCAATAAAATATAAATCCGCTGAAACGATCTCTTCGGGTTTCTGCCTTGACAGCACCCGAATCAGCAGTGATATAATGCCTTTGGTGATGATGGCGTCTGTTTCGGCGTAGTACATCACCCGGTCATCCTGCATTTCGGCCATCAGCCATACGCGCGACTGGCAACCGGTGATGAGGTACTCGTTGGTTTTGTATTTCGGGTCGAGTGACTCAAGGTCATAACTCAACTCAATCAGGTATTCGTAACGGTCAAGCCAGTCGTCGAATATCTCAAACTCCTTGATGATGGCGTCCTGTTCATCCTGTATTGTTTTCATCAGTTATTCTATTGGGTTAATTCGTGAAAAACGTCTTCCAGCGACTTGTCATATTGTTTCACAAGGTCATCCACTGTGGCATTGGCTACAATCACGCCCTTGTTGATGATGAGCGCTCTCCGGCATATTGCCTCCACTTCCTGCATGATGTGCGTCGACAACAGCACTGTTTTGGATTTGCCGAGTTCCGAAATCAGGGTACGAATCTCAATAATTTGATTGGGGTCCAATCCGGTAGTCGGTTCGTCGAGAATCAATACCGTGGGATCGTGAATCAGAACCTGCGCCAATCCTACACGCTGACGGTAACCCTTCGACAATGCCCCGATTTTCTTATGCTGTTCGCTACCCAATCCGGTGGCTTCTAAAATTTCCGAAATTCTTTTTTTTGCAGCAGAGCCGAGTTTGTACAAACCGGCAACAAATGTCAGATATTCCTTAACGAACATATCTGAATAGAGCGGGTTATGTTCAGGCAGGTAACCAATATGGCGCCTTACGTCTATCGACTGCCGTTCCACATCAAACCCGCAAACCGAAACCAACCCCGAAGTAGCCGATATATATCCGCAGATAATTTTCATCACAGTGGACTTCCCAGCGCCGTTTGGACCGATGAACCCCACAATTTCCCCACTGCCGACCTCAAACGTTACATGGTCAACCGCGCGTTGATTCCCGTATAACTTGACAAGTTCCTGAACAACAACTGACATGTTTCATCCTCTGGAAACTTATTCACTTTTCGACTCCAATTCCTTTTGGGGATTGGCTTTTCCGCCATCATCATCAAAATCCTTGGTTGCTTTCTTAAATTCTTTCACACCCTGTCCCAAGCCTTTCATCAGTTCGGGAATCTTCTTTCCACCGAAAAAAAGTAAGGCAAGAGCCACTATAATAACAATCTGCCAAGGACCAACCATCCCCAATAAAACATTAAGATACATGATATCTGTTATTTTGATAAATAATAAGGTGCAAAGATAATGATTATTTTGATACCTGAATATATTGAAGGTATTTTTTACAAGGCAAACGCATCTTTTTTACGTTATAATTGAGACTTGAAACTCATCTCACCCGTGGATAAAACGCATTTTCGATATGGTCAATGTATATCTCTTTTCCTAAGGTGATGGAAATGATGTCGAAGCGTGTTTCCATGTCAATATTTTTACGTTGTATGTAGGCGTTTGCCGCTTTGATCAGCAGGTTTTGTTTATTTCGGTTTACGGCGGCGTAGGGTTCTATGAGTGGAGTGCCTTTGCGACATTTCACTTCCACGATTACCATTTCATTTCCTTTTGCAGCGATAATATCAATTTCCTGATGATGGTTATGCCAGTTTTGTTCGAGGATTCGATAACCTTTGCCTTGCAAATATTCCACAGCGATGATTTCGCCCTGCTTGCCGGTTTCGTTGTGGTCGGCCATAGTTTTGTGATGGATTCAATAAACGTGTTTTACACTAATAAATCGAACTTCTGAACAATAATAGCCATATATGATATCCGGCCTTTCCGGAATAGTAATTAGCGAAACCCCCTTTTCAATAGTCTTGCAATTCATTGTGAAATAAACTGTTCCGCTTATAGTCGCATCATTTTCGTCAATAACTTTATTCGTATAAGTGAGTTTTGGTTCTTCATGTAACATTCCTGTCATGGTGCCAGAATATGCCCATACATCATCATCCTGAGAAAATTTATCACCTCCTTCGATTCGTTCATACTGCCCATTATCAATGTTACCGGTGATGAGTACCGGCATGGAAACGCCTTGTTCGTGAATAGAGCCGTCGACAAAGTTAAAAACATATTTGTTATCGCTACTCCTTCTGATAGAAGATTCACCCCTGACATCATGACCATTGATTGAAAAATCAGGTAAAAAAATGTTGGCAAGCATTCCATCACTAAGATAACTATTGATTTCAAACCTAACTCTGATTGTGCCTACCAGAAGGAGTTTGTTTGTTACCCAGGCACGATAAGTGATGGTAATGTCTTTGTTGGCTGTGTCGTATATATATTTTTTGGTAATTGTCGGATTTTTTTCATCTGTAAATGTAAACGATTCATAATTTTTTTCATGGACAAAAGCCCACGCATTTTCTGCCTCACGAAAAATGGTGTGGAAAAATAACATTGCCTGTGCGTTGTCCAGCATAATGTTATCATTGGAATAAAGTTCTTTCGGATCCCTTTTACATTGACTGAATGCAACGAAAACAACAAAAAGGATTATACTTCTGACTTTCAATGCGATCAGCGATTAGCTGAATGAAGAGAAACGCGTATATTTATCCTGATGATTGATATAATACGCTTTGTACTTGATGTAATGGTTACCTTTCTTGTATTCCCACACGGTATTACCGGCGGTGCGTATCTTTCCGATACACGACTCGAAAATAAGCGTGTAATGAATACCGGTAGCCTCGTATGCATGATTGATAGAATCAAACAACACACTCCTGTCAGCAAAATGACCTATAACCGGCAGGTTATATTTTTTCTGCTTTCTTTTCTTCCTGATTCTTTCTTTTACCTCTTCGGGTGATGGTTTATGAACAGACATAATCACGATAAATTAATGAACGCCAAAAATACATATTTTTTTTCAATTATTACGAAATTGGAAAAAAAAAGTTACATTTTGTGAAAAAAACTTGTCAGAACAAAAAAGGTTTTATCTTTGCAGCAAAATTTTAAGGTTTCTTGGCCGAGCGGTTAGGCAGAGGTCTGCAAAACCTTTTACGGCGGTTCGAATCCGCCAGAAACCTCTGAATCGGGTAGGGAAGGAGTAGATTCTTTTTCTATCCGTTTTTATTGTCAATAAAGCCATTATACTAAAAATGTCGCAAAGAAGGGTTGTTATTACGGGAATGGGAATTTATTCCAGTCTCGGCAAAAATCTGGATGAAGTAACGCAATCGTTGTATCATGGAAAATCAGGTATTGGGTTCGATCCATTACGTAAACAATATGGTTACCAGTCGGGATTGACGGGGATACTTGAGCGTCCCGTTCTAAGGGGTCTGCTCGACAGGCGTTCGCGCACAGGTTTGTCCGAGCAGGGCGAATTTGCATATATGGCAACACTTGAAGCGTTGAGGCAAGCCGGATTGGATATGGATTATTGCGAAAACCATGAGATAGGCATTCTCTATGGCAACGACAGCAGCATTGAGCCGGTGATACGTTCCACCGATGTGATACGCGAGAAAGGCGATACGGCTATGGCCGGTTCGGGTGCTATTTTTCAGTCGCTCAATTCGACGGTTAGCATGAATCTGTCTGTTATTTTTAAAGTGAAAGGTATCAATATGACGATTTCAGCGGCCTGCGCCAGCGGTTCACATGCTATTGGGCTGGGTAGCCTGCTCATCAGGTGGGGTTTGCAGGATTGTATCATTTGTGGCGGCGCACAGGAAGTCAATGTTTATTCGGTAAGTACTTTCGATTCGTTGAGCGCTTTTTCCAAACGAGAGGATGAACCGCAGAAAGCCTCCCGCCCGTTCGACATAGACCGCGATGGATTAGTTCCCAGCGGAGGAGCTGCCACAGTGATTATTGAAAGTTATGAATCGGCTGTAAAACGGGGAGCGCCCATCTTTGCCGAGGTGATAGGATATGGATTTTCTTCTAATGGCGATCATTTGTCGGTACCCAATGTTTCGGGGCCAACCCGTTCGCTGGAAATGTGCCTGCGGGATGCTGGCGTGTCAACTTCAGCCATAGGCTATGTGAATGCGCATGCAACCTCTACCCTTGTTGGCGACAGCAACGAAGCGAAGGCTATTGCTGATGTTTTCGGAGATCAAACTGTTTGGGTGGCCTCCACCAAGTCCATGACCGGACATGAGATGTGGATGGCCGGCGCCAGCGAAATTGTGTACTCCATCCTGATGATGCAGAATAACTTTATCGCACCCAATATCAATCTTAAAACTCCTGACAAAGAATCATCCCGGTTGAAAATTCCCATAAAAACCATTGAAACGGGTTTTGATATGTTTTTGTCCAACTCTTTTGGGTTTGGAGGAACCAATTCGTCGCTGATTGTTAAGAAAGTGACAGGATAAAAATACAATTCACCATGGTATCCGATATTATTTCTTGAGATTCTTAAATATTCGGAACTCAATTTCAAAATCGCTTATCTATTGTTCAGTGCGGACGAAGGGACTCGAACCCCCACGCCTTTCGGCACCAGATCCTAAGTCTGGCACGGCTACCAATTACGCCACGTCCGCGGGTATTTCAATTCAATAATTCAATGATTCCTGATTCCATGATTTCAAAAATTGAATTGTTGAATCTTTGAATCAGGAATTATATTAGTACGCCCATTTTAAATACAGTGCCCCCCATGTAAACCCTCCTCCAAAGGCTGCCAATATCAGTTTGTCGCCTTTTTTGAGTTGATGCTCCCATTCATGCAGACACAAGGGAATGGTTGCCGAGGTGGTATTCCCGTATTTTTCGATGTTCACCATCACTTTGTCGGTATTTAATCCCATTCTGCGACCTACGGCGTCAATGATTCGAAGGTTAGCCTGATGAGGAACCAAATATGCTAAATCTTCGGGTGCAATATCGTGCCGTTCCATCAGTTCTACGGCTGCATCAGCCATGCGCGATACAGCAAATTTAAAAACGGTTTTTCCGTCCTGATAGGAATAATGCCAGCGGTTGTCTACCGTTTCGTGCGTTGCCGGGTATTGCGAACCGCCCGCTTTCATATAGAGGTGATGACGTCCGGATCCATCCACGCAAAATATCTTGTCCATTACGCCTGTGTCTTCAAAAGTCGGCTCTATCAGCAGCGCTGTTGCGGCGTCGCCAAAGAGCGGACAAGTATTGCGGTCGGTATAGTCGGTAATGGCTGACATCTTGTCGCCTGCCAACAGCAATACCTTTCTGTACTGCCCTGATGCGACAAATTTGCTGACTGTTTCGAGCGCATAAATAAAGCTTGAACAGGCAGCCAACAAATCGAAACCCCATGCGTTGTTTATTCCGACCTTGTCGCATACGATACACGCCGTTGCCGGAAACAACATGTCGGGCGTATTGGTGGCAGCAATGACCAAATCTATTTCGTCGGGCGATGTGTTGGTTTTTTCCAGAAGCTTTCGGGCAGCGCCGGTCATCATATCCGAAGTAGCCAGCCCTTCGCCTTTAAGGATTCTTCTTTCTTTAATCCCGACGCGCTGCATAATCCACTCGTCGGAGGTGTCAACCATCGTACTTAGTTCCTGGTTTGTCAGCCGGTACTCGGGAAGAAATACATCAATTCCCGTGATGGCTGCCCGTATGTTACTCATCACAGGATGTAAAATATTTCTTTATTTTGGATGGCAAATCGGCTTCGATGACATTCTGCGCCAGCAAAATCATGGTTTTGATTGATGTACTGCTGGACGCTCCATGACCGACGATAACATTCGCATTGATGCCCAGCACTGGCGTTCCGCCGTATGTTTCCGCATTGAATGCTTCGAAGAAATCATCATCAATTCCACGTTGTTTGACAATATAACTGAATCCTTCGGCTGCTTTCAGCGTCACATTGCCCACGAATCCATCGCACACGATGACGTCGGCTTTGTTCTGAAAAATCTCGTGTCCTTCAACATTACCGATGAAGTTGAAGTCTTTGGATGCAGCCATCAGCGTATATGCAGCTTTGGTGAGATTGTCGCCCTTTTCGGCTTCGGCGCCTATGTTGAGCAACGCTACGCGGGGATTGGGGATGTTGTTCACGAACTCAGCGTACAACGAACCCAATAATCCGTATTGGTACAACATATCCGGCTTGCAGTCGGGATTCAATCCGACGTCAATCAGAACGTTCAAACCTCCGTCGGCGCGTGGTGAGGGAGCGGCAATGCCCGGACGAAGTATTCCCGGTATGGATTTGACCGTATACATCGCCCCGACCATCATGGCACCTGTACTGCCGGCGCTGGCAAATGCGTCTATCTTGCTTGCACTCAGGAGTTCGTACCCGACATATATGCTGGAACGGTTCTTCTGGGCATATGTCTTTGCCGGATGGTCGCTCATACGAATGATGTCAGGCGCATCCACAATATCGAAACACGCAGCGTCAAATTGTTCGCGTTTACAAATGTCTTCGATTGCTTTAGCATCGCCTATCAACACCAAACGGGCATCCTCACGCAAGTGGCTATACGCCATTATGGCTCCGAGTACGGTTACTTCCGGAGCATAATCACCTCCCATGACATCTAAACCTATCTTCATCATGCAAATATTTTTAAAGTTTTACATAGAGATATTCAGGATGCTTATCGTCATTGACTTTATGCGACAGCGCCTTCTTTTTCAATCGCTAACTTGCCCCTGTAATAACCACATGAAGGACATACCCTGTGGTATAAAACCGGACTTGAACAATTGGAACATTTGACTACAGTAGGTATCACTGCTTTATCGTGTGTTCTTCTTTTGTCCCTTCTTTGTTTTGAATGTCTACGTTTTGGATTTGGCATTTCTTTAACTGTTACTATTCACTAAAAATTCATTCAACTTGCTGAACATATCCGCATTACATGTGCTGTACCCGTTGGCGTCGTCAGGATGAACCCGCCGTATGGGAAGGTTTAGATGGGCATACTCATACAAATACTGGGCTACATCTAACCGGTCCTGGTCATACGGGAGGATAATCACATCGTTATCCTCTGTCTCATCTTCGCCTGCGTGGTTGCCGAACTTGACGAACATTTGAACATCCGATGCCATATCAAGCCTTAGCGGGTCCAAGCACCTGTCGCAACTTACTTTTACCCACCCGTTCAACTTGAAATTTAGTTCAAAGAAACGGGTATGCTTCACTAATCTCAATTGCACATGGATGCTCGCATCGCTGATTTCCGACATTTCGTACAACGTAAAAAACTTACTGTCAATTGTCCACTCATACAAGTGACTGCCCAACGGCAATCCTTTAAATGATATGGTATACAATCCCTGGTCTTCCACCTTATACAAAAAATCAGGCTGCAAAAATACGAATAAAATCCAACTTTAGCATCATCAATCAATTTTTTTGTTAAAAAAAGTCAAATACACTCCTTTTTTGATAAATAGAAAAAATTTCTGATACATGCAATGAAGCACAAAATATTGGATTAATTTTCCAAATGGTACAGAATCGCGCGGTTCATAAACCGGTTAAAAGGCAGCATCAGTCTAAACACACGGATACTTTCTTCAAGTAAGCGGTCACTTAGAAGCGTTTGTTCGTCAATATTTCTGTAATAGGTATAATCTTTGCTTTTAATCAGTTCTATGTCAGGAAAATCTTTCGGAAATCCTTTTGGCGCTGTGGTCAGCATGTTTCCGCCGAACCATCTGAATGTATCGGTAAATTCCCTGTTTTGTATAATGGCCTTATATTCGTCAATATGTTCGTAAATATCTGTACGGATGGCTTTTAATATTGGTGCATTGGGACAATAGATACCGCCCGCCCACATCGAGTTGTTCAAGTAACCGGCGCCGGCAGGTTCAATATGAAAATAATAACCACCCAGCGGACTTTTGCGGCCTCCCTGGGCAATGTATGCGCCAAAGTGGTTTTTGTATGGAGTTTTGTCGTTTGAGAAACGTACGTCGCGATAGATACGGTATACGCAATCTTTTGCCGTAATCGATCCTATGGTCGGGTCGAATTGGCGTATTTCCGGAATCAGCCGGTCGACGAACCGGTTAAATTCATTTTGGGCTTCACGGTAATTATCCCTGTTGGCGTCAAACCATTCCTTATGATTGTTGGTTATTAATTCGCTGAGAAAGGATATACTTGTTTTCATGGTTTAAATCTTACAGGAAAAATCCTGCTGAGATAGTAAATACCCTGCTACGGACGGGAAATGTTTCGCTGAGTACTTGAGCAAATCCCCATGAATATTTGAATGCTATCTGTATTTTCCATACATCGAATCCGCCGCCGACGCCAATGCCGTAATCCAGCCTCCTGATTTGGCTCGAATACATATCATCGGTGGTTATGTTGCCATTTTCAGTCAGTTTGAAGGCATACGCTCCGTATGGCGCTGCAAAAACAAACGGCTGTACATGCGACATGTGCAAGCGGTACATCGCCTTAACCGGAACTTCCAGGTAGTCTATACCATATGTGAGTCCGCTACCGGAGAACATACAACCTTTTTGCGAATACAAAACTTCGGGCTGAAACACAAATCCTTTTGGCCAGATGACCTGCGCGGCCAATCCTGCCATCAGTCCGGTCATGACATCCTGGCTGTCGCTTCTTTTACTGGTGATGGTAGCAACATTTTGGCCTATCACAACGCCGTAACGATATTCAATCTGGTCAGAAACCGTATATTTCGTACGTATTACGGTACATGAAGTTTTTGCCTTGGCTTTGGGTTTGAACTTTGGCTTGGAGTTTGCATAAACATCGCCCGCCCGGGATAATCCCATGAGCAATATGATGAATATGACGCCTGTACGGATTTTCACTGATTGCAATTTAAGTATTATAACATATATACGTAAAAACGCAGAAAATGGTTTCGTTAATGCCATTGATATTTAGCAAACCATCGTTCGATTAACGACAAATTCACTGAAAGCAAAACATACCTTTCACTGATGCCGCCTCGTTGTCTTGTTCGCGATTCTCCGGCGATTACTGAAATGTTCACGTAAGATAACGCCCGTAACGGATTGACAAACGGGAGTCCTACCCCCACTGATACCGAATAATCGTCTAACTGATAACCGTTCACTTTCAGGTATGACTGGTTGTAAGATGCACCTATCTGAAACCGCATGGCTTGTAAATAATTTTCCGGATATTCCAAATTGGGCGTTAATTGTAATCCTGCACTGTATATACGGCTGTCGGAATAGGTCAATGATTTGTGTCGTGAACCGTCAACCGACCACTTCCGGTATTGATAATCGGCAGCGAATATCCACTCGGCTGCTTTTTTATTGCGAATTGAAAAACCTGTGCCATATGATTCCGGTATATACGATTTAATATCGGGTCTGCGTTGGTTCCGGTCAGTTCCGGTGTTGCTGGTAATGGTTTGGGTTCGCTGTATGGCCATGTTCGACTCGTATCCATATATTCCGCCTACGATAATATTGGTAAATTGTCCAAACCAGTGCGAATATTGTGCGCCAAAATCGAAATACATTTTATTAATGTTGTACGCATTCTTAATGGAAATGATTTCCAGTTCTTCATTATGGGTAATATTGCCGAATATATACGATGAGGTTACACCCAATGAAAATCCGCGAAACAGTTCATACGCATTAGCCCAATAAAATTTATTGACCCCTCCATTGCCTGAAAAGTCAGTTCTCAAATAATCATCAGTACCTTGTATATTTATCTGTTCTGTAAGATGATAGCCCACATTGCTGTATGGACTTAACCCTACGCTGCTGGTCCATCTTTTAGTCACCCGAACGCCTACCGCCAGGTTTTTAAAGTTGAAATCGTTTGTTCTTTGACTTTGCGCTGATGTTACAAATTCCGAAAATTTGATGGCAGCCGAAATATCAAGTATAAACCGCAGGGTGTCGATACCGGATAGAGCGGCTGGATTACGGCGGTTGAGGAAATTTTCTGATTGAAAGCCAATGCCCACATTTCCCATCCCGACGGTACGACCGAAATCACGTGTTTCTATCTCGCCAATCCCGAAAATCGAAAGAGGCGAACTGGTGCTGTTTTGTGCTTCTACATCCTTCAAAAACAAAAACATAGCGGAAAAGAACATGAATAATGCAGTCTTTATAGCCTTGTTCATCAATTGACGATGAACCGGGGTTGAAAAATTTTTCTGTTCAATCATTGTATACCACGTAAATAATTTCCAATTTTATCCGGTTTTCACTGCTTAGATGTTCGCTTTTGTACCAATACTTCTGGTCGCCAAAAACCAAACGTTGAAGGGTATTCTCGCTCAGTATGCTTCGTGAATTAGTTTCATTTGGGGCAGGGGGGATGACTAAAGATAATGCCCATTTATCGTATCCAACCTTCCCCAATTGACTGGCAATGAAATCGGTAATATCAAACGAATACTGAGGGAAATCGGGTCTTTGAATTTTTTGATAATCTACAGGAAGATTTCCCGATTGGGGTCCCACATTCTGGTTGCCCATTGATGGCGGCTTTATGGCGCTACTCAGCGGAGTATTGCTTGTGGGGTCGAAATAAAAAATGTTCAAACTGGGGGGTAACGGCACTGTGTCGAATGAATGACGGATGGGGCGCACGTATAAAGTGGCTTTTTGTATTTTTACAATTTTAGAATGACCCAGCCACAACAAATCGTTCAAATGAGGAAATTCCAATCGCGCATACATGGGCGAACTACCCGACATGATAATACCTCTGTTGCCTGTTTGCGCCGATGGCACCGGATTGCTCTTCATGTTGTAAACAGGCAGTTTTTCTTTTTCGCCCCACAGACGATAAAAAGTGCTGTTAGGGTTTGCTTTAAAATTCATCGTCTTTCCCTCCTTGTATGCGGTGCTGACGTGATAATAGATACGAATCATACAAGCCGAATCCCCATTCAGGTTCAATCCATGCACGCAGGCACTTTCCATACCGGCAGCGATAGAAAGTCCCGGAAACGTTTTCAGAAAATTTTCAGTCTTAAAAGCGTCATCATCTCTCAATATTCCCTGGAACAACCGTTCGCCGAATGACCTGGGTAGTTTAATTTCAATTTCACACATTTTTTTTAATCGTTCATCTTCCTTTTTCTCATCATCTGTGGAATCCCAACTAATTTTTTTATACTGGAGGTTATCCTTTACTCTTACTTTGAACGCCGTATCGACATATTGCACACCAACAGGTACTGTCGAAGTCGAATATAAATAGCCGTCATCCCGTTTTTCAATGGGTTTCACAAGTCCAAACACTCTGAAAGCGGCATGCGCCAGCGTGTCGCCATAATAATAGCCATTAGACCGCAATACAAGCGTTACCGAATCGAATTTGGCGTACCTGTCGGGTTCACTGTCGGTAGTCCGGGCAAATTCAATATAAGTCTGTGCATGAAAAGTGCCTATTTGCGGGTCATTATAGGTACCTGAAAAACCTATCTCCTTGCCGGAAGTAACCACAGAATCGGCCGCTACCAGGTTAGTAACCCTAATAGTAACCGTATCAATCATCCCAGCCGTAGTATGCGGGATGAGTAAATATTTACCAACACTAAAGTCGTCGTTATTACACGATCCGAACCACAATCCTAAAAATAACATGCCTGTACAGGCGATTTTCCATTTATGTCTTATCATCAATCCCAATGGATTTATTGATTACAAAATATATTTCGATACATTAACGTAACGGATGGCGATTTATTATCTTATCCGAAGATTCAAATCGTTCCGGTAAAATTGACGGCGCAAATTTACTGATATTTTTGTTTTCCCCAAATTCTGATTCGTAAATCAAAATCCTTATCACAACCCAAGCACTTTTGCAATAATTGCCTGACGCACATAAACGCCGTTGAGCGCTTGTGTGAAATAATATGCTTTTGGATTATTGTCCACGTCAACGTCAATCTCGTTAACGCGGGGAAGCGGATGTAACACACGCACAGTTGATTTAGTGTTTTCGAGCATAGCATTATTGAGCACGTAGACGTTTTTATTTTTCTCGTATTCAATGGGGTCTGAGAATCGCTCCTTTTGCACGCGCGTCATATAAATAATGTCGGCCTCATGGATGAAATCCGAAAAGTCGAGGTATTCAAAAAAGCGGATACCGTGCGAGCGAAGGTAAATCTTGTATTCAGCAGGCATCTTCAACGCTTCGGGCGCAACGAAATGGAAGGTCGGGTTGAAATACGACATGGCCATGAGCAGTGAATGTACGGTACGTCCGTATTTCAGATCGCCAATCATGAAAATGCTCAGGTTTTCGAGCGTTCCCTGTGTTTTATAGATGGAATACAAATCGAGCAAGGTTTGCGAAGGATGCTGATTTGCTCCGTCTCCGGCATTGATGACAGGTATTGAGGCTATCTCGCTGGCATAGCGGGCGCTGCCTTCCAACGGATGACGCATGATGATTAAATCAGCGTAGTTGTTAACCATCTTGATGGTATCCTTCAATGTTTCGCCTTTTGAGATACTCGTACTATTAGCGTCGGAGAATCCGATGAGCTGACCGCCAAGACGATGCACTGCCGTTTCGAAACTTAGCCGCGTGCGGGTCGACGGCTCAAAAAAAAGTGTGGCTACCAATGTGTCCGATAGCAGGTTTTGTTTGGGATTTTCTTCAAATTCAGCGGCGCGGCAAAGAATCTCTAAATAATCCTCACGGTTGTAATCAGTGATTGATACTAAACTTCGGTTTTGCATATTTATTTTTTTACAGAGGCAAAAGTAGGAAAAAGTTTTGGCAATTCAAAAATAAATTGAAGAAAAAAATTACACAGGATGCAATAAAAAAATGTTTCGTCTTTGTAGTTACTGTTTTTCGAGTTGTCGCCTTATTATTGTTACCGGTGCAATTTGTAATCCAACGACTGCTGATTCGTTATTGCAGCCTCGCTTGAGTGGTATTGAGTCACTCAGCGTTTTTTGCGTCAACATAGATTTTAACATCTTTCCCGTCAATATGGAACAGAATCGGGACGGTAACCGGAGCAGAAATCTGAATGGCGCGCAATGCCTGCTCCAGCGATTCATTTCCGAAAGTGCCTGAAAAACTGTGATTTTTCAACTGACTGTCTACATGGATACGTACATCATAACGTCGTTCGAGTCTAACGGCTAAATCCTGTAAAGGTACTCTTTCAATTCGCCAGTTGCGTTCTTTCCATGAAACTTCGGCTTCAGCTATCTCCGGTTTGAGTTGCGTAACGACAAGTACAGGCTGGGCATCAGGCATGGCGGCAAGTGTCAACTTCTGCCCCGGTTTTAGCAATATGGGGCGTTCAATAGCACTGAACGTTTCGCTATTTTCAACAGAAAGTTCGCCGCTGATCAATACCGTTTCCATCACATTTTCGTCAGGATAGGCTTTAACGTTAAACTCTGTACCCAAATCTTTTATGCTTGCCCATGCAGTATGAACCGTAAAAGGTCTTTTGGTTTGTTTGGCAACGTTGAAATAGCCTTCGCCCTCCAGATACACATC
>Ga0123353_10006522_pt1 | contig 15545 bp, 16 predicted proteins | sample TergutLab28metaG_3_FD_92763 | JGI IMG/M metagenome (GOLD analysis project Ga0123353, IMG submission 92763) | Labiotermes labralis P3 segment gut microbial communities from Petit-Saut dam, French Guiana - Lab288 P3 | ecosystem: Host-associated > Arthropoda: Insects > Digestive system > Gut ... | reverse complement strand
CGGTCGCCCCCGACACTATCCAAATCCCGATGGCGGTTCCGGCTTAAAAAATCCCGCTTTGCACCAAGGGGATAGTCTGCCCTTTTTTAGCCCGTTGCTGTCTTGTGATGTTTTCACACTATACGCCCTCCCCTTGTGAAAAAAGCGCATGAAACCCCCATCGCCTTTCTACTGATGGACAGCCAGGATTTCGTCCATATCTTCCCCAAGCGCTGCTTCGAAAGCGAGGAGGACCTGGAGAGCTTTCGCGCGTTGCTGGTTCGCAAATTGAATATACTGCCGTTGAAACAGCGCAGGGGTTAGGCGTCTCCCACTGGAGACCGAATACCGTCAACCGACAAAGCGTGTCGGCAAAGACTCTGCGCCGACACGCTTTTCACAACATTGTTACATTCCCTCACCTTGACATCCCACCAAATGCGCATATAATAACGATAGAAATTAGCAAACTCGTTGTTCGAGTGCTAAAAACCTGCAAGGAGGAATCCGAAATCGTATGAAACTCAAACCTTTATTGGACCGCGTTGTTGTGAAGGACGTGGAGACGGAAGAAGTGAGCCGGGGCGGCATACTGCTGACCAGTTCGGCCAAGGAGAAGCCGCAGTTTGCGGAGGTGGTCGCCATCGGCCCCGGGGGCGTGGTGGACGGCAAGGAAGTCAAAGTGTTGGTGGCCGTGGGTGAGCGCGTGGTGTATTCGCAGTATGCGGGTACCAAGCTGAAATTGGACGGCGAAGAATACATCATACTGCGCCAGAACGATATACTGGCCGTGATTGAATAGGAGGAAACAGGATAATGGCAAAGCAGATTAAATACGGGGAAGACGCGCGCCGGGCCTTGGAAGCCGGGCTGAATCAGGTGACGGATACCGTCAAAATCACGCTCGGACCCAAGGGCCGCAACGTGGTATTGGACAAGAAATACGGCGCGCCGCTGATCACCAATGACGGCGTGACCATCGCGAAAGAGATTGAGCTGGAAAACCCGTTTGAGAATATGGGCGCGCAGTTGGTCAAGGAAGCCGCGACCAAGACGAACGACGTTGCGGGCGACGGTACGACCACGGCCACACTCTTGGCACAGTCCATCGTGCATGAGGGCATGCGCAACGTCGCCGCAGGGGCCAACCCCATGGTACTGCGCCGCGGCATCGAAGCGGCGGTCGAGACGGCGGTCGAGGGCCTGAAGGAGATCAGCAAGCCCGTCGGCGGCAAGCAGGCCATCGCGCAGATTGCGGGCATCTCCTCCGGCGAGGAGCGCATCGGCGAACTGATTGCCGACGCGATGGAGAAGGTCGGCAACGACGGTGTAATCACCGTGGAAGAGAGCAAGACCATGAAGACCGAGCTGAAATGGGTCGAGGGCATGCAGTTTGACCGCGGCTATTGCTCGGCCTATATGGCCACCGATATGGAGAAGATGGAAGCTCTCCTGGACGACCCGCTGATTCTCATCACGGAGAAGAAGATCAGCAATATTCAAGATCTGCTGCCCGTGCTGGAGCCGATTGCCCAGCAGGGACGCAAGTTGCTGATTATCGCCGAGGATGTGGACGGCGACGCGCTGGCGACGCTGATCATCAACAAACTGCGCGGCACCTTCACCTGCGTGGCCGTCAAGGCCCCCGCCTTCGGCGACCGCCGCAAGGCTATGTTGCAGGATATCGCCATCCTCACAGGCGGCGAGGTGATCTCCGACGAGCTGGGTATGGATATCAAGGAGACGACCCTGGCGCAGTTGGGCCGGGCCAAGCAGGTCAAGATCGACAAGGACAACACGGTCATCGTGGAGGGCGCGGGCGACGCGTCGGCGATTCAGGGCCGCATAGGCAGCATCCGCGCGCAGATCGAGACGACGACCTCCGATTACGACAAGGAAAAATTGCAGGAGCGTCTCGCGAAGCTGGCTGGCGGCGTGGCGGTTATCTCCGTCGGCGCGGCCACCGAAGTGGAGATGAAGGAAGTCAAACTGCGCATTGAGGACGCGCTGGCCGCGACCCGCGCGGCGGTCGAAGAGGGCATCGTGCCGGGCGGCGGCGTGGCGTATTTGAACGTGGCGGATCGCGTCCGCGCGTTGGAAGAGCTCGAAAGCGGCGACCGCAGGACGGGCGTCTCCATCATACGCCGCGCATTAGAGGAGCCCCTGCGCCAGATCGCAATCAACGCGGGCGTGGAAGGCTCGGTTGTGATTGAGAATATCAGGCGCAAAAAGAAGGCGGGCTACGGCTATGACGCCGCAAAGGATGAATATTGCTTTATGGAAAAGCGCGGCATCATCGACCCCACCAAGGTCGCGCGCTGTGCCTTGCAGAACGCGGCCAGCATCGCGCAGATGGTGCTGACGACCGAGAGCTTGGTGACGGACATCCCCAAACCCGAACCGGCCGCCGCCGCCCCCGGCGGGATGGGCGGAATGGATGGGATGTATTAAAGCGCACTGCGCTTCACCTCAGCAAGCCTTGGCTTGCTGAGGTGGTTTTGTGTATGTAGCAACAGGGCGGGACGCCCTGTTGCTTTTGTGTTTTTCGGGAAGTGAATTCCCGAAAAACGAAGCTTTTTGTATCAAAAGTGCATAGGTCGCGATGCGCCCTGCGCGCGGCTCAATCCGTCTCCAAATCCCCAAACACCACAGGCAAAATCCCCTTAAGCTGCTCCAACAGCGGAACCGTCAGCTCCCGCATCTGCGGGTGCGCGGCGCTTGCCGTTCGCAGTTTGAAAAAATTCCGCCATGCCCGCAGGTTCATCGTCACCAGCATCTCCGTTTTCAGACTGTTCGGCAGTATGCTCCGCGCCATCTGCGCCGTCTCCCCCTGCCGCAACAGTTCGAAATACGCCGTCTCAATGTTCTCCATGGCCTGCACCCAAATCGCGTACGCGGGGCTGTCCTCCTCCCAAAAGCAGGGCTTGATAAAGGTCAGCTCATTGCCAAAGCGGTCCTGCGTATAGTTGCAATAGCGCGTGCTCTCCTGGCTGTAGCTGGCGATGCGGTGGCGCACCCACTCGTGCGTCACGCCGCGGTCGCAGATGATGCGCACGGTGATGCTGGCATGTTCCAGCACGGACTCATGCCCGCTGCGTACAATCCGCCGCACAAATTCCTCCGCGGAATCGGCCGTAATTTTGCTCTCGCTCTTGTAGCAAACTCGCCCCGCCGCTTCGATCCGTTTCAGAATCTTCGCAGCGTCCACGGGGCTTTCAATCACGAAGGAGGGGCTGATAACTTTCATGTATGATACTCCTCATCCAAATGTATCCGTGAACCCGTCGCCTTCCGCTGTCCCTGATATTTCCCGCTGTACGGATTCTCGGCGTCGCGGTCCAACTGCGCAAACACCAACTGGCCGATACGCTGCCCGGCCCGCAGTTCGATCGCGCTCCCGCTGGCATTGAACAGCTCCAAGGTAATCTCCCCCTCAAAGCCGGGATCCACCCAGCCCGCGTTTTGGATAAACAGGCCCAGTCGCCCAATGGAACTGCGCCCCTCCACAAACGCTGTCATATTGCTCGGCAAACGGAAATATTCCATCGTGCTTGCCAGCACAAACTGCCCCGGCAGCAGCAGAAAACGGTCCGTCTCCACAGTTCGGTACGCGATCGAGCAATCCATCTTCACCACGGCATGCCCGACCGATTCGATCACGCTGAACGTATTGCCCAAGCGCACATCCACACTCGCAGGCTGAATCTGCAACTCCTCCAAGGGCGAAATGCCTATCTGCCCGCTGGCCAACAGGCTCTTGATCGTTTTATCGGAAAGTATCATAGGATCACCTCGTAATCTATTATACCACGTAAACAAAAATCTGCAAATTGTGATATAATATCCGCGCGCAAAGGAGGGCAAGCCATGCCATTTGAAATCATCCGAAACGATATAACGAAATTACAGGTCGACGCCATCGTCAACGCCGCGAATAATTCGCTGTGCCGCGGCGGCGGGGTCTGCGGCGCGATCTTTGCAGCGGCGGGGGAGGGGAACCTGCAACGCGCCTGCGATAAAATCGGCGGCTGTGAAACGGGGAAAGCCGTTATCACAAAAGGCTACGCCCTGCCCGCGAAATACATCATCCACACGGTCGGTCCCGTCTGGCAGGGCGGCGCAAACGGCGAGTGCGACTTGCTCTATGCCTGCTATAAAAGCTCTTTAGAATTGGCCAAGGCCCACAGGCTCGAATCCGTCGCCTTCCCCCTAATCTCCTCCGGCATCTACGGATATCCGAAAGACCGGGCCCTGCGCGTCGCCACAAACGCCATCGGCGACTTCCTGCTCCAAAACGATATGTCGGTCTCGCTGGTTATCTTCGATAAGGCCGCCTATACGCTGGGCGAAAAGCTGTATTCCTCCATCAAAGCGTTTATCGACGACGATTACGCGGGTAGCTATATGGAACGGCGCCGCCCGCTGCAAGAGCGGGTATGCATGCCGTCCCCGCAAGTCGACATGCTGCCCTGCGCCGCCGCCACGGCGCAAAGGCGCAGCTTAGACGATTGGCTGAACAATATGGAGGAAGGCTTCTCCCGGCATCTGCTCCGCTTGATAGATGAAAAACAGCGAACGGACGCCGAGGTCTATAAGCGCGCCAACATCGACCGCCGTCTCTTCTCTAAAATTCGCTCCAACAAGGATTACAAGCCGAGCAAAAACACCGCCCTCGCGCTCGCCGTCGCATTGGAACTGTCCCTCGACGACACCCGCGACCTCCTGATGAAAGCAGGCTATGCCCTCTCCCGCAGCAACAAGCTCGACGCCATCGTGGAATATTTTATCACAAACAACAATTATAACATCTTCGAAATCAACGAAGCCCTTTTCGCCTTCGACCAGAGCCTGCTGGGGGCATAATCATATGCCCCGCCGAATACAAACCAACCCGTAGGGGCGAGGCATGCCACGCCTGTCCCACCTCCACGCCCATACCCACCCGAACCATTCCGCCGCCCCGAGCCCGTAGGGGAACCCATTGCGTGTCCGCGAATACCCGCGCCCCCACTCACTCCCGCACCCTCGTCTCCCCAATCTCCTCCTCCGTGGTAATCACGCAATACGCAAACAGCACGCCGCCCTCCTCTCGCGTATAGGCGTCTTTCAGGAGTATCACCGCATCCTCCGGAAGCATATGCAATGCCATCGCTTCCGCGCGCGCCAGCGCCTGCGAAACGCTCTCCTCCCGCGTCAGTGGCACATCCGTCGGCACACATTCATAATACAACCCCGTAAGCAAACCTATGGGCAGTAGAAATCCGGTCAGGCTCTTATCTCGCAAATCCGAGAGCGTATACCATGGGAAGGGCGGTCCGCTCTCCCATACCTTCATGCCCGCAATCGTCACCCGCCCGTAGCGCTTCGCCCGACCCGTTTCGATCAGGGTTTGCCCCGCAATCGGCGCCTGCACACGGCCCACATAGCGTCGGCTGGCCGTCACCGTACCCATGGCATGGGTATTGTACTGCGCCTTCGTCATCCAGCCGGAGATGAGGATATCCCCCTTGCTCACCCATTGCCCGACCTCCACCCGCGCCTCGCCGCGCAGCACGCTGACCTCTGTAACCAGCCCGTCCGCGCGGGCGTATATATCGCAGATCACGGACTGATCCAAAAACTCCGGCGCGGGGATGCGCGCGCGCGTCTCCACCCGCAGAAACACGCCCTCGCGGTCTATGTGAATATACGCCAATTCCTCCACGGCCGTATGTATGCGCGCGGCGACGGCGTCATAGTCCACGCCCACCCAGGTTCCCCATTCCGCGATCCCCTCGGCGCGCAGTGCTTCACGCAATAGGGCGGGCTCCGCCGAGACGGGCTCCGTAAAGCCGATAAACAGCACGCGGGTGCTGAGGAACACCAAGGCGGCCAGCGCCGGAGGAAACCCGAGGAGCAACGCGGGGTGCGCGGCCAAGCGCCGCCACCAAACGGGCAGCCCGCGCTTCTGTAAGATATGTATATGGCAGCGGCATCTGCGGCGCAGGGCATAGAGCTTGCGCAGGCGCCGAAAGTCCCGCATACGCATCGTGAGTTGCAGCGCGCCGCCGCGGCGCACCACATCCCATGCGCGTATCCGCGCGTTCGGAAAGGCATTCAGGAGCCGCTCTATGCCGCTGCCCCGCATAGAGATAACTACATAGCCACAAAGAAAATCCCACATATCAATTGTCCTCGGTTTCAAAGGAGATGCTGTGCAGCGCCCCCGCGATAAACAGGCTCTCCGCATTCATCTGGCGCAAGCGCAGATCCGCCCCCTCCACGCGCAAAGTCCCCACACCCGTAAAAAAGCGGGCGCAGTCCTCTCGATAGCTCAGGATGCCGCCGTGGTTTTCCAACAGCAATTCCGAGCGACCCAGCAATGTAATACGCGGGACATAGGGGTCCAATTCCCGCGGCACTTCGAGGAGTTGCAGCAGCGGCCCTGCTTGTTTGTCTTTTTTCATATTTATATGTATGCGTTTACGGGGAGGGTATGAATGTGTTAAAATGGCTCGAATAATCAAGAAGGAAACGGCCATGAAATACGCACTATTCACAGGCGCAGGCGGCGGTTTGGGCGGCGCGGGGGCAAGGGCGCTGGCAGCGGCGGGCTGGACGGTATTCGCCGCGGATATGAACAAAACCGCGCTGGAAGAGATGGCAAACACGCCGCGCGTGATCCCGCTCCTCCTCGACGTCACAAGCCAAGACAGCATAGCCGCTGCCGTGGAGACGGTGCAGCGGACGACCGATAGGTTAGACGCCATTATCAACTTCGCGGGCATCCACACAATGGGCTCTCTGGTCGAGGGCGGCATTGTGCAAAGCATGGAAAAAATCATCGATATCAACCTGATGGGCATGATTCGCGTCAACCGCGCCTTCTTCGAGCTGCTCAAAGCGGGCAACGGGCGCATCATCAATTGCAGCTCCGAATGCGGCTATATGAAGGCCCAGCCCTTCAACGGCCCCTATACAATCTCCAAATACGCCGTGGAGGCCTATACGGACAGCCTGCGCCGCGAACTGCTCTGCCAAAACATCAAGGTAATTAAGCTTCAGCCCGGCTCCTTCAAGACAAGCCTGCACGACAGCGCACAGAGCGCCTTTGATACACTATACAACTCCACGCAATATTACAAAAACGCGCTCAGAAAAATGCAGCCCCTGATGCAGCGCGAACTGAAAAAAGCCAAGCCCCCCGCGTATCTAATCAAAACCCTGTTAGAAGCGATACAAAACAAGCGCCCAAAGCAAAGCTACCGCATCAAAACCAGCAAACTGCTGGGCCTGCTGGAATGCATCCCGGACGCGTGGTTGGACGCCGCATATAGAATATTCCTAAAGTAACAGCGCAGGCTCGGCTATTTATCACTCCGTCTCGCCAAATAGCAATTGGCAATATTGATGGCATGGTCGGCGCAGCGCTCCAAATCGTTGAGGAGTCCGGCCAGCATCACGCCACTTCGCGGATCAAAGCCCTCGCTGTTCAGACGTTCGATATCGGCCTCCAAGCATTCTCTATACAAAACGTTGATCTGCCGTTCCAATTCGATGGCTTCGGGAATGCGGGATCTGTTATGGTCAAATATCTCCAACGCCAAGGCGACGGCTTCCAGTACGGCGTCGCTCAACGCATGCAACTGTGCCATGGTGGACGGGGGCATGCTCTTTATGCGGTGTTCTTCGAGCAATACGCATTCCGCGATATTCTCGGAGTGATCGCCCAAGCGCTCCATATCCGCCGCGGCATACAGCATAATGCCGATTTTCTCCATATCGGCTGTCGAGCCCGTACTCTGTATACGCACCAGGAACAGCGTAATCTGCTTGTTCAAATAATCTATGGTCGATTCAAGCTTCAACACGGTCTCGGCTTTCTCGGCGTCGGATGTGAAAAAAGCGTCCAGCGCCAGGCGCAGACTGTCCAAGGCCAGGTTGCCCATGCGGCAGAGCTCACTGTGGGCCTGCGCGAAGGCTGTCTCGGGCGTCTGCACATTCTTTTGGCTGATATAGAGCAGGCGCTTGGCGATTGCGGTTTCGCTCGGCTTTTTCGGGAGTATCTTATATTGCAGTGCCGCGAACTGATTCACAAAGGGAACCAGCACCAAGGTTGTCGCGATATTAAAGAGCATATGGAACATGGCAATCTGCCGCGCCCCGTCCGCCCAGGTGGATTGGAACCAGCGCAGTATGCCGGGGAAAAGAAAGATCAGCGTGCCGAAAATCACGCATCCGATGATTCGGGTGAACAGATTGGCCAGGGCCGCCCGCTTGCTCTCGCGGCTGGCTGCCAGCGACGCAATCAGCGCGGTGACGCAGGTGCCCGCGTTGATGCCCAATACGATGTACGCGGCGGTCGTGAAATTCAGGTCTATGCCGCTGAGATACATGGTGACGATGATGCCCGAGGCCGCCGTGGAGCTTTGGACGACGGCGGTGAACAGGAAACCGAACAATATGGCCAGGACGGGGTTTCGGAATGCCGTCAGCATGGCCTGGAAGCCCGGGTCTTTCGCAAATTCCCCCAGAGGGTCGGACATGGCCGATAGACCGAAGAACAGTATGCCGATACTCAAAAGAATAAAGCCGACGCCCTTTAAGGTCTTCTTCTTCGGAATCAGATACAGCAGGAAACCCGCGAAGATAAACAGCGGCGCGATGGCGTCAAAGCGGAACGAGATGATCAGCGCGCTGAGCGTGGTGCCGATATTCGCGCCCATGCTGAGACTGATGGCCTGCACCAGACTGATCATACCCGCGTTGACAAAGCCGACCGTCATAACGGTCGTCGCCGTGGAGCTTTGGATGACGACGGTAATGAGCGCTCCGATGAGTATGCCCACGAAGCAGTTCGAGGTGGCGCGCTCCAAAATGATGCGCATACGATGCCCGGCGAGGTTCTCCAACCCGTCCGACATCATCTTCATGCCGTACAGGAAAAGGCCCAGTCCCCCGGCGACCATAAAGATATTCTGGATGAAATCCCAAGTAGAATCGACTAACAAAAACATATCCCCCCATCTTCAATCTCTATAAGTAACACCTAATATGATTGAGATTCGAGGTGATATGTTACCATATTCTTTATACCACGACTGCGCAAAAAAAGCAACCGATATTTTAGATTTTAGGGACAGATTCTTTACCAATCGCCGGTCGCCAGCGTTTGCATCAGGGCAAAGAAATGTTCGGGTGCCCCGGTACTGAAATATGCATACCAGGCTTCCAGCGTGTCCGATTGGAAAACGCCCAGATGTGCAATGATTTGTTTCGCCCACAACAGAGCCGCGGTGGAACTTGCGGTAATAAGGTTGTTATCCGTTATGGATGGCTTGTCCACATAAAAACTCTGCCCTTTATAAACGGGAGAAACCATTTCAAGAAATCCCGGTCCGTTGCTGGTATGCGGTCGCCCATTCAACAGCCCCCCGTTGGCAAGCGCGGCGGTAGCTCCGCAGATTGCGCATACGGTCGCGCCCAAAGCGAGAAATTCGCCCGCTTTTTCGATGATAGCGCCATGCTTCGGGTCGCCCCAGGTATCCGCGCCCGGCAATAGCAGGACGCTTGTTTCGCGCACGACAATATCATCAATCGAGCAATCGGGCATGATCGTCATTCCGCCCATTGTGCGGATCGGCTCTTTGGAATAACCGACCGCTTTGAGGGATACGGGTTGCGCACCCTTCCTGAAAAACCGGCCGGAATGCAGTTCCGCAGTAAGATACCCCAATTCCCAGTCGGCCAAAGTATCGAGAACGTAAACATAGACCGTAAACATAAATTTCCTCCTCTGCGCTTGATTTGTTTGCTTTTTTACTGTACCATATAATTGGTGACAACAGTATGGCAACAATTTATCGTGATAAAAAAGATTTTTGAAAGGTGACTGGCGCATGAAAATTGACAGGCTTATCAGCATTATTATGATACTCCTCGATAAAGAGCGTATAGGCGCACAGGCATTGGCGGATATGTTTGAAGTCTCGCCCCGCACAATCTACCGCGACATAGACACGATCAATATGGCGGGCATTCCTGTTCGCGCAACACTGGGTGTGGGCGGCGGCTTTGAGATCATGCAAAAATACAAGCTCGACAAAAAGGTTTTTTCGAGCGCCGACCTTTCCGCTATCTTAATGGGCCTTTCCGGTCTTTCGGGCATGATACGGGGCGAGGAACTGGTAAACGCGCTCGCGAAAGTCAGGAGTTTTATCCCCGCCGACAGAGCGAAAGACATTGCATTAAAGGCAAATCAAATCTACATAGATTTAAGCCCGTGGATGCATAACCGAAACATACAGCCATATTTGGAAATGATCAAAACGGCTCTACAGGAAAGCAGATTGCTTTCGTTTGAATACGCGGACCGCTACGGAAATAAAACCGCGCGGACGGCGGAGCCGTATCAACTTGTATTGAAAGGCAGTCATTGGTATTGGCAAGGGTATTGCCATCAAAGAAATGATTTTCGCCTGTTCAAACTGTCCCGCATATCAAAGCTGCAAATACAAGAGGAATCCTTTACGCCGCGTGACCATCCAAAACCACAGTTGGATTTTACGGATGTTCTGGCAGCCATGCAGACAGAAATAAAGATTCGCATCCATGCATCTGTCAAGGACAGGGTACTGGATTATTGCTCCTGTGAACACTTCACGCCGGATAGTGACGCGCATTATATAGTTCATTTTCCCTTCATAGAGAACGAATACCACTACAACATCCTTTTCAGTTTCGGGGATAAATGCGAATGTTTGGAGCCGCTTCATATCCGCGCGGAAATGAAGCGCAGAATACACGATATAGCTGCCTTATACGTTGCTTATTAAATTGCTATCCACCAACAAACGCCGAATTTATCAATAACAGTCGCGCAACATTTGCTCCAAGGAACTTCCTGAATGGGGTGAATTACAACACCGCCATTAAGCAAAATATGAAAGGCATTATAAACCGATGCTTCGCTTCCCATCTCAAAAACATTAAAGGTCATTGTTTCCCATTTCATCTTGTGGACTAAGTTTATATCACAAGGGTTAGCCGCTTCGCTCAATGCCAAAAACCCCTCACCATTTACGGATAATTCACAGTGCGCATAGGCAGTCTCGGCATCATTCTTCACTTCAAATGTAATTTCCGCGCCAAAGGCTTTACAATACATCTCTGCCGCTTCAAAACTGTTTTTCACATAAACCTGATTATAATTTTTCATGTTTCCTCTCAGCTCCCGCAAGGTGGGCCAAATCGTTGGTGCGGGCAGTGGGACTCTCCGCTCAAACCCTCGTCTTGCTTGCGCTTTGCGCCGCGCAAGCCGGGGCTTTCGCTACCCGGCCACCTCAAAACGTGCCATCGGCACGTTTTGTCGCTTCGCGAACGGCGGCTTCGAGTCCCTTCTATGCTGCGACACCAACGATTTAGCCCCCGCAAGAGGGGCCAAATCATTGGTGCGGGCAGTGGGACTCGAACCCACACACCTCTCGGCACAGGAACCTAAATCCTGCGTGTCTGCCAATTCCACCATGCCCGCATACTTGAATTGCTAAGGTGACGACCAAGCTTTCTGTTCGAACTTCGTGTTGTCAAACACCACGATCCCAAAGACAGATACCTGAAGCCCCGTCATATACCCTTCTGCCCCTTCTTCAAACTCCGGTGTATAACCCCAGCTTCCTTCCCGGTTTATCCACAACGCATGACAATCTTCTACACTGTAAATAACTGCGCGATATATAATAGAGCCGCCATCGTCGAGTTCCCCCCGCACAGGAACGCACAAAACCAAAAGCAGAATTGCAGCGATTATGATAATGATACGCTTTTTCCACATAGCTCCCGCCCCTTTCGTGGTCATTTTACCACATTCCGCGCCCAAAGTCACGCGTCCGATTTTTCTGCCGCATGCAGCCAGTCCCCATTTTGCAGCACAAACTCTAAATACGGCTCAGCTTCCACGGATCGGTTCGTTTCGACCAAAACGCGCGCGCGCAGCGCATTCTCAGCAACCGCACCCGGCAAACTCATAGCATGGATATCCACCATATCCAAGTGAAAGAGGGCTTCGCCATATTCCTTGCGGCAGGTATAGAATCGCGCAGAGACCAGATGGAAATGCGCCCACATTCGATTGCGCGTCATTTCATTCTCTCTCGAACGTGAAAGCAATGCCTTTTCCTTTTGGAGAAGTTCGGGGACGCAATCGAATTCATCCATACCCATACAGGAAACGGCCAGATTATTGTAATACCCGATCTTGGTGTGTGGCGATAGGAGCGGACGCTCTATATTGATTGTCTGCAAGGTTTGCTTCGCTTCGTCGTAGCGCCCCATCGCGTTCAGCGCGGTGGATAGATCGATTTGCAACACAATGCGCGCGGACACGAAGCGCACATAGGCGAGCTGTTCCCGTGCCACCACTTCCATCGGATGCGGGTTGCAATCATAATGATATGTCTCTGCCGCCTTCCGCCGCATCAGATGCCTGAAATAATCGGCCAGCCGAAAGGACAGATACAAGATCAGCAGCCCGGAAATGATACCCAGCGGAACCTGATGCGCAACCGATAAAAAGGTGGGCAGCCACAGCAGCCAGACCGCGATATTAAAGACGGCAATGACGAAAAGATTATGCCTTGCAAGCCAGCGTATCATCTGTACCAAACCCCTCAAAAGCCGCATAGATCGCCCGCAGGGCGACCTCGAAATCCGTCTCGTTGATGCCGACGATGATGTTCATCTCACTGCTGCCCTGGTCGATCACGCGCACGTTCACGCCCGCCGCGCACAGGGCGGAGAAGAGCGTCGCGGAGACGCCCAGTCTGCGCGCCATGCCCTTGCCGACCGTGGCAATCAGCGCGATGCCCGAACTCACCTCAATCTGCTGCACGTCGCAGTCCCGTTTGATTTGCTCGATGACCGTATCCAATTTGCCGATCAGATGGGCATCATCGATGATAACCGACATGGTATCGATGCCCGAGGGCGCGTTCTCAAAGGAGATATTGTTGCGGTGCAGCACGCGCAGCAGGCGATAGCCGAAGCCGACTTCCTTGTGCATATTGTCTTTATTGACTGTCAATATGGTGAAGCCGCGCCGCCCCGCGATACCTGTCAGCGGGCAGGCGCGCCCGGTGGGGACATATTGCGCGTCGGGTATCACCATCGTGCCCAACGCTTTGGGTGCGTTGGTATTGCGCACCTGTATGGGGATCTTCGCCTTGCGGACGGGGAAGATGGAATCCTCATGCAGCACGGTCGCGCCCATGTAGGAGAGCTCCCGCAGCTCGGAATAGGTGACGGAAGAGATAACATGCGGGTTCTCCACAATGCGCGGATCGGCCATCATAAAGCCCGAAACATCGGTCCAGTTTTCATAGATATCCGCCCGCACCGCGCGCGCCACAATCGCGCCCGTGATATCGCTGCCCCCGCGCGAAAAGGTCTTGATCGCACCGTCCCGCCTGCGCCCGTAGAAGCCCGGCACCACCACCCCGCGCCGCCCCTCCAAACAGGAAGCCCACAATTGGGTGGTCGCGTCGTCATAGGTACCGTCTTCGTGGAAGCAAATCAGCTCGTTTGCGTCCACAAACGCGAATTTCAGATAGGCCGCGAGCAGCAGTCCGCAGAGGTATTCGCCCCGGCTGGCGGCATAATCCTCGCTCGCGCCGTTCTTGATGGCGCGTTCCACCACGGCGAGTTCCCGCTCCATGCCGCAGTCAAGGCCCAACTCACGCTCAATGTCCATATAGCGCTCACGTATGCGCGCAAAGGGCTCGCCGAAATCCGCGCCCGCCTTTTGCAATGCATAGCAGGCATATAACAGATCGGTAATCTTATCATCCCCCGCAAAACGCCGTCCCGGCGCGCTGGGTACGACAAACTGCCGCTCGTGACTGCCCTCAATGATCTCCCTGACCCGTTGAAATTGTTTCGCGTCAGCCAGTGAACTGCCGCCGAATTTGGTTGCGATCAGCACTTATATAAGACTCCTGCATTCTAAATAATACCGCTTCTCATTCGCCTCACCCATCGAGAAAGTTTTGCGCGGCAGCGCGCCGTCATAGACGACAGTGGGGAACAGCGCCCCCTTCTCCATCGCGGGGAGTATAAAGCCGATGGCATCGCCCTTGGCGGCCAGCTTTTGTACGACGTCCTCGCCGTGGATATAGTCAAGCTCTGCGCCCGGAATCGTAGGCAACAGTGCGTCGAGCGCCGTCTGCAAGGTTCCCACGGGCAGTTGCTGGGAGGGATGGGGGATATGGAATGCGCCCTGGGTCTCCGCCGTCACAAAGGGCAGCACATGCCCCTCGCCCGGCACAGCATCGCTCTGCAATATATGCGCCGCCCCGTTCTGGCGCGCTAACCCTGCGCGAATCTTTTCAAGCGTCTCGGCAGCATCCACATGGAACAAAACTCGATGTATGGGTTCAAATACAATCCCCTTGTCGTGCATATTCTCAATCTCCACCAGCGCATAGCGGGCCGGATGCTCGGCACGCTGCACCTCGGTCAAACCTGCTTTCACCTTGATCCAATTCGCCTTCGCCGTCGCAAAGCTATGGTTCCCGTCGCCCATCGCAAAGAGCAGCGGCGTCTTGCCCGGATATTTTTCGTCAAACGCCGCGGGATCGGCCAGCTCGGCCAGTGCATCCAGTACCAGTGCAATGCGCGCGGCATCGTCTACCAGCCAGCCCGCAACATGCCCGCCGTCCGCCATCAAATCGGTATCGTACAGCTGTTCTAATTCCGAAAGCTCCGCGGCCAGCGGCTCAATCACCGTGCGCGCGGGATCGTCAATCAGCACCAGTATATGCGGCAGCTCAATCGTCGCGCCGTCGCGTATGTGCAGGCGGGGCGGGATGCGATCTTCAATCGTACCCTCGGTGGCGCGGATCAGGGTGCAACTGCCCTTGGCATAATCATAGGCCTCCAAATCCAGCGCCAGCACCAGCCCGTGCCGCGTCAATCCATTGCAACTGCGCTGCGTCAACACAAAGCCCTGCGGTAATTTGCGCAGTATGTCCTCCTCGTAATAGCGACGCATGTTCTCGCGTATCGCCGCAATGCGCTCGCCCTCATCGGGCTTGCCCAAAAATGCCTCCGGCAAAAACAAATCCAGTGTGCTGGGCGCGTCGCCGATAAATCCCCGCGCCGCCGTCCAATATTCGGGCTCGCTTGTAAATTGATCACAAGCCACCACCGCCCACTTGGCGAAATCCGTCTCGGCCCCGGGCAGTAAAATCTCCGGCACCAGCACTCCCACGCCGTTCTGATAGTTCTTCATGCACACACCCCCACATTTTATAGATAGAAGTATAACGCAACCGGCGCCGGGATGCAAATAATTTTCAAGCAATACGTTGACAAAGCAAAAAAATCAAGTTATAATCTGCAACGCTCACCATTCCTCCTTAGCTCAGTCGGTAGAGCATGCGGCTGTAAAGATGTAGTTAGCAGCCTTACAAGGAAACTTGTAAGTGATAACCCCGCTAATTCGGTGAAACCTAAGTCGAAAGATACGGCAACGCCGAGCAAGGGACATGAACATGTCCTATGTGTAGAGACTTTACACGGGGTACCTAAGG
>Ga0123353_10006521_pt1 | contig 15546 bp, 6 predicted proteins | sample TergutLab28metaG_3_FD_92763 | JGI IMG/M metagenome (GOLD analysis project Ga0123353, IMG submission 92763) | Labiotermes labralis P3 segment gut microbial communities from Petit-Saut dam, French Guiana - Lab288 P3 | ecosystem: Host-associated > Arthropoda: Insects > Digestive system > Gut ... | reverse complement strand
GTCTAAGCCTCCGTCTATTCTGCCGCAGGCCTGATTGAGCGTTTCGCCGCCGTCCGGCGCGTCGTCGGCTTTTCTTGTGCATTGCCTGTCCCAAAGATCGGGAAACCGCTCCTGCGCTTCCTTGGGCGTCAAGCCTTCATAAACGCCCATGTTTCGTTCCGCGAACTGTTCGTAAACGCTGTACATTATCTTTAACGCCGCGCAGACAATATCCGCTGTCTGCCGCGCACGCAGCATCGGGGACGACACGACGGCGTCAAACTTCATGCCCTGTAAGCGCTCTGCCAATTCATGGGCCTGCGCGATACCCGTATCGTTCAGCGGGACGTCTGTTCTTCCGCAGTACCGTCTCGCCGCGTTATAGTCCGTTTCCCCGTGCCGCGTAACGTATAAAATCATACTATCACCTTTATTCTATTTTCAAATACTCTTTTAAACCGTTTTGTAGTACCTGTGAAAAGTTTACGCCGTGTTTTTCCGCTTCCGCATTAAGCCATTGCGGTATCGTCAGCGTTTTTTTTATTACTCTGTTCGTTATCCTGTTCCGCACCGGCGGCATGAATACCTCAACTAACATTGCCGTTTCGTTTTCTGCCGGTTTTATGTTTTTTATATTCGACGGTTCAGGTATAAATTCACCGTCCTGCTCCATGCTCCAAAGGTGAAGCCCTAAAACTTCTTTTGCCATTTGAAATACTTCCGTTTCCGTTTCCGCGCAAGTAAAGCAACCGTCCAAGTCCGGAAAATTTATGGATATTCCGTCATCGTCAAAACTTACTACCGCGATATAACTGTATTTATCTTTTTTTATCATACGAATCACGCACCTCATTCTTTATTTGAATTTTATTTCCGATTGCTGCTCTATACGTTTTAAAGTTTTTGTTGGTATATCTTTCTGCGGGTGTTTTACTGTGACTTTTCCTTTTTTCGTGGGGTGTTTAAATTGATGGTGGCTGCCGTCGCAAGCAACTTCATACCATCCGTCCTGCTCTAATATTTGTATTACTTCTCTTGATGAATAACTTTTCATTTTACCGCCCCCCATAATTATTATAGCACGTATATTTATACGTGTCAAGCGTTTTCTAGATTTTTAGTTTAGGCTTCCGCGAGAAAAAATGATTTATAATCGTTTTTTCCGTTGACAACCCGCGTTTAATGTTATATAATATACATAATATCCGCAAATAAAATATATAATCCGAAGGGGGATGTTTTTATGAAATCTCGTATGGTATTGGTGCTTTCACCCTAAAACCGAATATCGGGCATATGCAAAAAAAAAACGGGGATACCGCCCGTGCTTTTTGCCGTGCCGTCAACGGTAACCTTTCGTTAATACTGCTCGCCCGCGGGATACGGTTAAGGTCGTGTCCTTTTTTGCGCCCCAAAATAATAATTACAGGAGAAAAAAATAAATGATCGATTTAACACAATACGGCTATATCGAAACGGAACCGCCGCCGGACGGACTGCTTCCCGGCAGGGTAACGGAACTTAGGCGCGACCAATACACCGTAATCACCGAGCGCGGCGAAGTTACGGCTGTGCTTAAAGGCGCGTTTTATCACGGCGCGGAACAGCGCGAGGATTTCCCCTGCGTCGGCGATTTCGTGCTCGTGCAATACAACGAAAGCGGCGATTCGCTTATCGCAAAACTGCTGCCCCGCCGCTCAAAGTTTTCCCGCGCCGATTTTTCCGGCCACGCGGCGGGCTACGCCAAAACTGTTTTGGAACAGGTCGTCGCGGCGAACTTTGATTACGTCTTTATACTCTCGTCCTTGAATTGGGACTTTAACGCCAACCGCATACTGCGCTATATCACCCAGACGCGGCAGAGCGGCGGCCTGCCCGTCGTGATTTTGACAAAATCCGATCTGGCCGAGGATTTTAATATCCCGTTGTCCGAAGTCCGGCAGGCCGCGCCTTATGTGCCCGTTCACGCGGTTTCCGCACATACGGGTTTCGGGTTAAACGAATTGGACGAATATTTACAGCCCGGCAAAACCGCGGTTTTCCTCGGTATGTCCGGGGTCGGCAAGTCGTCGCTGCTCAACGCGCTGATGCAGCGGGAAGTGATGGCAGTAAAGGCGATCCGTGAAGACGACAGCCGCGGCCGGCATACGACCACGCACCGCCAATTGTTCATGCTCCCGGCCGGCGCGATGGTCGTAGATACGCCGGGTATGCGGGAACTCGGGCTTTTCGGGGCGGACGAGGGTATCAGCGCGGGGTTTTCCGACGTCGAGGAACTGTTCGCGCAGTGCCGCTTCAACGATTGCCGCCATGCAACCGAGCCGGGCTGCGCGGTCCTCGCCGCCCTCGCCGACGGTTCATTGCCGCGCGAAAACTGGGAGCGCTATTTGGACCAAAAGCGGGAAAACAAGTTTGCGGACGACAAAGCGGGCTATTACCGCGAGGCGCGGGCGCAGCATAAAAAATGGGCAAAAGAGGGCAGGCGAAAAAATACTATGTCACGGTAACGACTATCGCCATCGTCACACCGCCGCACCTCACAGTGATTATCGCCATGCCCGCTTTCATCGGCGTCAGGTTACCCTCAATGTCCACCGCGCATATGCCCGCGTTGGAACTCGTGAACTCCGGCTTGCCCGAGTCCGGTCCGCTGTACAGATACGCGATTTTTTGATTCACCCCGACTTTAGCCGGCAATGTCTTAACCGCGCATACGAAATTTACCGGTTCCGGCTCGGTTACGACTTCAATATATACGGGCGACGCGCCTATCGATAAGCTCAGCGACCCTGTTATGGCAGCGGGCCCTTGAATTATGTTCCCGTACATATCCGTGACCACAGCGGTGCCGTTCCCCAAAGAAGATACTGTAACGCTTCCTGCGGAAGAACGCCAGGCTACATATACGTCCGTGCTGCCGCGCTCGAATTTATATCCGGATCCGCCGGAAATTGTATGCGTACCGATATAAGCCGCCCCGGTCAGTTTATTCGTCAGCGCGCTGTAAGCCACATAAGCGAATTTCGCGCTCCACGGATAATTTATGTCGTCTTTGTGGCGTATCAAACCGAAGCTGGCTTCCTGGCCTGCGCCGCTTGTCGTACCGTTCTGAAATTCGTACCAGATATATTTGTCCGCATAACCCGCAGCCATAGCCTGAACCGAGGACGATATCAAATTGGCTGCCGACTGCGCTTCGGTGCGCGATAATGTGCCGTCGTTGTACCAGCCTATTTCGGTCATCCACATGGGGACCGCCGGTCCGCCGTCTGCGAATCCTTGCATGTAGTCGTACGCGGACTGCATTCTGCCGTTTATATTCGTCGAGGTGACGGCGAACGTGGTATAATACGGGTGAACGGACAGCGCGTCCATATAACCGTATGCTCCCGCATTCATCATATCCTCGAGAGTAAATATAGAATTGCTCCCGATGTCGCCCCTTCTGGGAATCATGTTTGAGCCGTTGGAGGCAAGCGAACCGCCCAAAACTGTTATTTCGGGATCGTATGCTTTTACCGCCGTATATACATCCTTCATAAGCTGCACGTAATCAGCCGCGCCCCGGTTTGTGGGGTTGAAATTCGGCGCGTTCGGCTCGTTCCAGACTTCATAAACTTTTATCCTGCCGTGGAAATGCTTTACCACTTCCATAGCGTAATTGACAAACGCAGCCCTGCCTTCCGTCGTATAGGGAATGCCGTAACTGTCGTAATGCGGGTTGCCGTAGGCGAGTATAATCATCGTTTCTATGCCGTTTGCCAGCGCGTTATCGACATACGTGTCATAATAAGCGCCGATCTCTATCACGCCTTTGGTTTTTTCGACCATATCCCAGCGGACTTCGTCCCTGATCATCGACGCGCCGCCGAGCGAAATCAATTCCGGTAGTATGACGGGGTCGCCGGACCCCAATCCGAAGTGGGTGCCTACGCCGAAAAATGAATCCGCCCTGTCTTCCGTCTTGGGCAATACGCGCGAGAACTCGGCTCTGACAGTCTCATTGCCCGCCGGCGAATTCACATTTACCGTCAGGGTGAAAACGCTGTTTTTAGAAACGTTGATATTAAACGGTATCTCGTAAACGCTGTTCGGCTGTACCGTTATCGCCGAGCCGATGTTCGTCGGCGCTATATTGTCGCCGCCGATTTTATCGGTCACCGTATATGCGGCGTTGGTAATCGTTATGGGCGCATTGGTAAAATTTTTATATGACAGCGTAAAACTCACGGGCTCGTCGGACGGGAAGATATTGCCGGGTTTTGCGCTTTTCAGTTCTGTGTTTATCGCGTCAGCCAACTGATACACGAAAACCTGCTGAGGCTGTGCCGTCCCGTTTATGCCCGCGGTAATGACCCAGCTTTGCTGACTTGCGCTTGCCGGCGCAGTCAGCCCGTTCGCCGCGTTATAAGCTGTCGAAGTTCCGGTGGGATTGGCGCCGTTGGCGGTGTAGCGAATTGTCCCGCCGCCCGTGAGATACAGCTTGCCGCCCCTTAAAATCGGGCCCGAATCCACGCTCGCCGCGATTTTCGGTTCGGGGTCCCATTCAAGGCGCATATTGTCTATATAATACGTAATCTTATCGCGGCCGTTCCATTTGGGGTCGTCAACTCCGATATAAAATCTTATATCGGTTACATTGTCGGGGCTCCTGTTCCATCCGGCGCCGCCGAGCGGGATTCTCACCGTATTCCAGCCCGCTTTGGTTACGCGGACAGGCTGCTCGTAAATGCTTATCCTTGCGGCGTCACTGTTGCTGCTGCCCCGATAATTGTCTATTCTGAGCATCAGCGGTTCGGAGCCGCCGGGGGTAACCTCTTCAACGTAAAGGTCGAACACCAGCGCTTTCGCGTTGCTGAATTTTACGCCTTGGGCGGCATTTAGTATGCCGGCTGTCTGAAGCCCCGCATTCGAGGCGAGGTCCCAAGTGAACGTTTCCCACGGTTTCCCGTTTTCTTTAAAGAAATCAAACCTGATCGATGAATTGCCTTCCGTTTTTATTTCGTGTTCTAAGCCGTAGTCGAAAGGCTCGCCGTCGCCCACCCAGCCTTTCAGGCTTTCCATATTGTTGAGAATCGTATAATACCCCAAATCCGCGGCCGCGTCCGTATAGAAGAACATGGAATCGACGAGAATGCTCCCGGCGGATTCGTTCCATACGCTGAGGTCAAGCGCCAGCGAGGAATCAGCCCCTGCGGTATACACATATTCAAGCCTCTGCCACTCGTCATTCAATTCGCAGTTGTTCCAGCACGGGACAGGCCAATCGCCGCCCGTTTTTTCTTTAAGAACGAGGGTGGCGGGCCAGCCGCTGTAATCCGACATTTTCAAATAAGCTGCGAAAGTATATTCGGCGTTCGGGATAAGCCCGGTCATATCGCAGTAAATCCCGTTGCCGACAGTAACGGTCACGGCGTTGCCGCCGTCAATCCCCATTCCGGCCGCCAGAGACTTTCCCGAACCGGCAAATGAGCCGAGGCCGTTGATAAATTCTCCGTTATTGATAAGATTGTTTTTGAGCCTGTCAACCGCGAGCTGGTTGAGCAGTTTCGGGTTTTCGTAAAGGAACATGGAATCCACGTAAACAGGGCCGGCCGAGGGATTATAGACATGGAATTCCACAATTTCCCCAGCGCCGTATAAATCGGATGCGGTCGTAAATACATATTCAAGCCTCTGCCATTCGTCTTCCGTCATTTCCGAAATTACCCAAGAACCCGGAAACTCCAGCCAACCGCGCGTTTTGTTTTTGACAACAAGGTTACAGGGGCCCGCGCTTGCGTCCGTCATTTTAACATAAGCGGCATAGGTATATTCGGTATTGGGCTTAAGGGCCGTCACCCCCTGGAGTATTGCCGCGTTGGCGTAATTAGGAACCGAAACGGCGTCGGGTTTTACGCCGTCAATCCCCTCGCCGGGCGCAAAGGACGGATTCCCCTCGAACGCGCCGAGATTGGCTGTTTCAAATTCGCCGTTGTAAATAAGGTTGGTTTTGAGCCTGTCAAAAGCGAGCCGGTCGATTACAGACGTCTCCGTATACAGGAACATGGAATCCACGAGAATATCGCCGCCGCTGACGTTCCAGACTTTCAGTTCATACGGGATCCCCGAAGCGCCGTCCCCTGTTTCAAACTTGCCCGCGACCCTCTGATAGCCGCTTTCCTGCGAAGGCGCCGCATAACTGAACATAGGCTCATCGGGTGCGGCGATCACTGCGTAAGTTGCGGCGCCGGGGTCTCTGAGATAAACGGCGTAAGTATATACCGTGTTGTCTTTGAGCCCGGTCACTGTCTGAGCAATCCAGCCGCCTGCCGGAACCGACGCGGCTTTCGAGCCCCCGATACCCGCTTCGCTTTCAATATAGAAAACCGAGCCGCCGGCAAACATAGAGAGGTCGCCGTCGGTAAACTCGCCGTTGATGATAAGATTTTTGCGGCTTTTGTCCGCATCTAACAGCTCTGAAAGCGCGGTGTTTTCATAAAGGAACATGGAATCGACGTACATAGGGCCGCTTGAGGGGTTCCAGACATGGAAATCCACCTTTTCACCCGGGGCGTAAAAATCGGGGCCGGTTGTAAACGTAAATTCAAGCCTGTGCCATACGTCCGGTACCCGCTCCGTAATCACCCAGCAGTCCGGGTACTGAAAATGGCCGCGCGTATTATTCTTAATCGTAATCACGCCGGGGCCGTCGGTTGCGTCCGTCAGTTTCATATAGGCTGCATAAGTGTATTCGGTATTGGGCTTAAGGGTTGTCAGCCCCTGTATTACCGCCATGCTGCCGGTCGTCGGAACCAAAACGGCGTTGCCGCCGTCAATCCCCGCGCCGGGCGCCAAGGTTGAATTCCCCTCGAACCCGAGGAGGCTGAGAGTCTCGAATTCGCCGTTGATGAAAAGATTGTCCTTGCTCCTGTCAAACGCGAGCCGGTCAAGCAGTTCAAAATCGTCGGCCGATACAATGAGCAGCGACGACGGCGGCAGGCCGAATAACATGACGGCGCATACTAAAAGAGCAATGATTTTTCTTTTAAATGTAAACATAAAAACATCCCCTATTTATTGTTTAATATTTGATAAGGTTTACTTTAATTGTATTATATATTAAGCAAAATATTTTGTCAAGTTAATATTTTATTTTTTTAATACAGTCTTGAAATATTTTTTAGGCCGTGGTATAATAAAGATGCAAAATATTTTATTTAGGAGGGTTCATAAAATGAGAAGATTTCTATCGATAGTTCTTGTGTCCGCTGCGCTTACAGTCTTGTTCGCGCCTATGACAGCCGACGCCGCGGGCGTAATACGCACAGGCCCAAATACCGCAGGCTGGGATTGGTACGACGTGAACATGAACGGCATGGGCTGGACGACGGGCGTCGTAGCTTCGGCTGACGGCGCTGTTTACTGCAAAACCGACGTCGGCGGCGTATACAGGCTTCAGCGCGGAGCTCCGCTGAACGGCAGACCCGACTCATGGCTGCCGCTCAACGACGAGATGGGCGGCAGCTTATCTCAGTATATGTCCATAGAAAGCATCGCGGTTCACCCGACCGACGGACAAATCGTCTATTTTGCCGGAGGCAACGGCCCCGGTGAAATATTCAAGAGCGCCGACGGCGGCGACAGCTGGGTAAGCACAAACTTCAGGCCGAACAGCGTACAAATGGCGGGCAACGGCGACGGCCGCGCGGATACGGGCGAGCGTTTGAGCATCGACCCCAACAACACCGACATGGTCTATTTCGCTTCGCGCATAAACGGACTCTGGCGTTACAACGGCACAAGCTGGACAAGGCTCAATCCGGCGGGTTTGCCCGCTTCTGCGGGTTATGGCTATACTTTCGTGGCATTTGACAAAAACGGCGGCTCTACGGCGGGCGGCTCAAACATATTCTACGTAGGCGTTACGGGCCGCGGCGTTTACAGAACGACCGACGGCGGCGCCAATTTCGAACAAGTGGCCGGCGGACCGGTCAACCCCGCGAGCGGTGCGGTTAACGGAGTCGGCACGGTAGTGGCCGCTTCCGGCATAGGCGCAGACGCGGGCGTTACGGGCAGAGGCGTGTATTCCGCAGGCAGAACCGGGAATTTTTCGCAGCTTGCCACTCAGGACGACGGTTACTTCGGGGTCTCGGTCGATATTTCCAACGACCAATTTGTTGCTATCGGCAGAGGCAACGGCAGAAACGCCGCCAGAATAACAGCGGACGGAACCCTTTTATGGACGCGCGCTATGCAGAACCGCGAGCTTATCCCCTACGCTGAATTCAACGGCTGGTGCCACCCCGAACGCGGCGGCTTCGCAATCGACCCGTTAGACCCGGCGAGGGGTTTCGCGGGCACCGGATTCGGCGTCGTTAAACTTGTGGATATAGGGGCGGCCCACACCGGAACCATTTACTGCGACGACTATACCCAGGGTATAAGCGAACTTTGCGCCATGTACTTCAAAATCCCGCCCAACGATAAAGACATCGACGTGATATTCGGCACGATGGACCTGGGGCACATTGTCGTAGAGGACAGGACAGCGGTCCCCACAATCCGCACCATGCTCGGAAACTCGCAGCTCTCCCAGGGCGAATGGAACGTCCCGCTGACAATCGGCACGGGATTGGACTTCTGCTGGAGTTATCCCAATTATATGGCGTACACCGGCTCGCACATGTTCGGCAGCCACGCCCTTAAATACGGCGTTTCGCGCGACGGCGGGCGCACCTGGGAAGAAATACATATTGCCGATTCCGCGAAAGCGGGCAGGGGGATCGACAACGTTGAGAGTACGTCCGGCGTTCTCGCGATGTCGTCAAGCAATCCCTATAACGTTGTCTGGAGCCCGGACTACGGCGGCTTTATGAAATGGTCGGACGACATGGGCTCGACATGGAACGACCCCGAAAACTTAAACGAGCTTATCGCCGGCCACGGCGGCGGCCGCTTCTATGAACGCGCAATGTATTACTGGGGAGACGCCCAGACATTGCAGGCTTCCAGAGTGACGGGCGACCGGTTCTATTTCTTCACGGCTAAAAACGGCGCGACCGCAGAATTGTGGCGTTCGGACGACGCGGGCAAAAATTGGAAAAAAGTATACGCGGCCGGCGCCGGCGGTATAGACGCCCAGGGCGGAATTCCTTGGGCTAAACTGCACGTCAACCCTGTTGTCGAAGGCGACGTGTTCGTAACTTTGGGCGCAAATAACGGCGACAGAGGGTTCTGGCGTTCGAAAAATGCCGATACGGACAGCGCCGCTTTTGAAAGGATAACAAACGTGCAGTACGCAAACGCACTCGGATTCGGCGCGGGCAGCTCAAAATACGAGCCTTGGATATATATCTACGGGCGCGCAAACGGCGACCTCATAGACGGCATCTATGTTTCCAAAGACGACTGCGCGACATGGGAAAAAATAACGCAAGACGAAACAGAACAATACTACGGGGTGACCTGCATCGGCGGCGATATGCGTACAAGAGGGCTTGTCTACGTTTCAAGGGGCGGCCGCGGTATCGCCGTGGGAGAATTAGCCGGCCTTGTCGAAAAGGTTGACTTTTATGACGGCCAGTGGAACCAGGGCAGGCATCCCGATGACACAAAAGACAACCTCCTCACAGCTCCGGAATTTAAACTGGGCGAAGAGATTCTCGAAAACGGCAGCTTCGTCTCGGGGACGAGCCAATGGGGCACATACTCGCCCGCGCCGCTGAACATCACGCAAACGCCGGGCGCGGCATACGGCGACAGGTACCTGTCGGTCGGCGCGAGAGGGGAATCCTGGAACAATTTATATCAGACAATCGATACAGGTAAAATCGTGCCGGGGATATATACGGTAAGCGCGTGGCTATATTTGGAAGCGCCGAACAACATTCAAATAGGGCTTCACTTTGCGGACGGCGTCGGAGACAGACTCGTATCCGGCTCGGCAACCAAAACGGGGGAATGGATAAAAGTCGAAGATACCGTTGAAATCACGGCGGCAGATTTGGAAAATTTCAGGGAAATTCAATTTGTAGTCAAGGCTGCGAACGCTGCGAACGTATACAGGGCGGCGAGCCTGTCGGTCAAATCGGGCGGCGTTCCCGCCAAGCCTGACAGACCGCAGGACGAAGAGCTTTTGGTAAACGGCGACTTCTCGGACAGCGCGGAAAGTTGGTTTATGTGGAACGGAACGCTTACCGCGGTCGCCGATACGGGAGGAACACACGGCGGCGACTACTATGTCAGAGCCGCCGACAGGTCATGGACTTATGTAAATTTCGCGCAAGGCGGAAATGCCGATGGATGGCAGAATCCCGTTTTGTCCCCGAATAAGCCGACTTCTAAAATCCTGCCCGGCGTCGAGTATAAGTTCAGCGCATGGGTATACCCTGAAACGGCGGGCTCGGCGCTTAGTTTGGGCTACGAATTCATTAGGCCGGAAGCAAATGGCGGCAGCAGAGGATTTACGCCGGTTACCGGAAAAACTACAACCGGTGAGCTGAATACATGGGTGCATTTAGAGGGAACCCGTATCTTTACGGAAGAGGAGCTCAAGGATGCGATAGAATTCCAATTCGCGGTAGCTGAAGATTATAGAAACGGCGCGGGAGGCAACTTCCGTGTGGCAAACGCGTCTCTCATGATGCTGGCGGGGACCCCCAAGCCGGCAGAACAGCCTAAACTCACATGGAAATACGGAGACAACGCTCTGAAATTCTCAGACAATGCCTGCAAATTCGCCGACCTGCCGCTTGAACCCGACGGCATTTACGACGTGTTCATATACGCTAAAAATAAAGACGCGGGTTTACCTAACGGTTTAACGTCTGCGGACGATTTGAAAATCAGCCCGATACCCGGCGTAGACGGCGCACATTTATGGGACGCCGGCGTGAACAAAATGTCGTTCCAGTACAGCTCCGCTTCGGAAAACGCCGCTATGCTCCTTGTACCGGGCGCGACGGGCACGACCAACGACAGATACAACCAGTATACGACAAGCGACGGCTGGGAATGGTATAAACTTACGTTTGAAACCCCCGAAGATATGACAGCCCTTTCAATGGTCGCGGCGGCGCGGTTCTCGGATTACTGGGTTGCCGAAATTCACGTGATTGACAGATACACGGGCAAAAATATCTTTAACGGCGGCAACCATACCGCGGCTGACAGCGTGCCGGTATGGGGCGATTGGGGCGGCACGGTATCGGCGGCCAACGATTACATCGGCGGCGGCTGCTTCTGCGAAAAATGTCCCGAATGCGGCGGCTGTTTGGAAGAAGTCTGCGTTTGCCCGTGCATTGAGCCGGGCGGCGGCATACCTTTCGGGACAAACCTTGTAAACGGCGGAAATTTTGCGAATGGTCTTGGCGGCTGGGATAATGTGTGGGCAAATGGATCAAATATATTACCGGCTCACGAGGGCAAAACCAATGTAGTGCGTGTTCCGGCAGGCAGTGTATTGGTTGCGCATACGCATGAACCTGTATCAAAACTTGAAGTAGGTAAACAATATATACTCTATGTTACTTACCGTACGGCCGGAATGCCTTATCGTGTAACTTCTAAAGAAGGCGACGACTTTAACGCGCCTTATATTGCGGTATTCAATGCTGCCTGGGCCTCTAACTGGGCCGACGTCGAACCGGCGGCAAGCGTTTTATTAGACAAGTCGACAGATGGACAATGGGTAACCGAACATTCAATATTCACATATACCGGGTTGACCGATTCATGGATGTATGATGTTGGCTGGTCGGTTATGATAAGAGTGGCGCAGGCGGGCGTCGACGTCTATATTGACGAAGTGAGAGTGGAAGAATATACAGGCGTTATAGCCGACGGCGGAAGCGGCGGAAGCGGCGAATGCACTTGCGGATGCTGCTACCCGTGTGCATGCGCGGAGCCTGTTCCGGGCAACGTGTTTTACAACGCAAATCTTCCCGCGGGGAAAACCGTTTCGGGGAAAGTACCGGTAGACGAAACCGTATATGATCCCGGCGATGTTGTAACCGTTATGGGTAAAGGCAAGCTCGGAAATATCGACGGTTATAAGTTCATGGGCTGGAGTTTCAGAGACGACGGCGACGCGCCCAGGCTGTCCGATACATTCGTCATGGGATTGGAAGACGCTGAGCTCTACGCCGTATGGCAGCCGGCCGGCACAAATATATTGCGGAACGCCGATTTTTCAAATCCCGATAAAATAAACAATGCTTATTGGGAAGATTCGGACAAAAATCCGTGGAATACATATACCGGCGACGACAGCAATATAAGCGTGGGCGATTATTTCGGAAGAAACGCCGTAAAACTTTCATTCAACTGGGACGCGCCGCAGTATGGTCTCTACCAAAGATTTGCGGTCGGCGACCATCCGGATTCCGCCGCGTATCCTATGATTTCGGGCTGGAGCAATACGGCGGCCAACCGCTTGAGCGGAAGCGTTTGGGTATACGCCGACAAAGACACAACATTTGAAATAAAAATAAATTACTGGTGGGATATGACAACCGCTGTTATTCAATCGCAAAATGCGGCTGCAGGCGTATGGACGGAGATAATTTTCGATGACGATACCCTTATGCCCTCATGGAATATGTGGGAGATAGGTATTGATTTCCGTATCACTTGGGAAAACGGCTGGGACAGAACGGTCTGTATATCCGACCCTGTCCTTATGTTTGGCGGCCCGCCGGTTCTCCCCGAAGGTCCGTTCGAAGTTGCGTACGGCGGCGGCATGCCGGGCGTAAGCAATCTGCCGGAAACTTCATACGGCCACATTATGGGCGACAAAGTGACCGTAAATCCAACGGTACCCAAAGCAGTGGGTTATATATTCTTGGGCTGGAGCATGAAATCGGACGTAACGGCAACTATAGGAGAATTCTTTGCGGGCACAGGCGGCGTGACCCTTTACGCCGTATGGGAAGAATGCGACCACGATTACGGGACATACGAAGCGGTGATCGAGGCGGCAACGTGCAAGTCGGCGGGGACGATGGGAATCTGCTGCTCGGGCTGCGGCGCGCTGCTCGGCACATACGAAACAGCGGCAGACCCGGACAACTGCGGCTGCGAAGAGTCGTGCAACGGCGAGGAATGCGCGTGCGGCTGCTGTAAGCCGATGATAGTGTTCACATGCACTGTGAAGACGCTGACGGCGAGCGTGGGGGTTCCGCAAACGATAGCGTACAGCTACAGCGGGCCGGAGTCGGCTAAGCCGACGTTCTCGAGCTCCAATGCGGGCATATGCGCGGTGGACGGCGACGGCGTGCTGACGCCGATTAAGGCGGGCATGGCAATCGTCACCGTCAGGTGCGGCGCCGTTACGATTACTATTGTGGTGACTGTGAAGTGAGCGAAAGCTAAAGCTATAATCAAAAATCCGGCCGCCCCTGCGCGAAAACCGCAGGGGCGGCGATTTTTTTTAAATAACGGTGATATTATCCTCTATGTATTATACATCAAATCATAATATTCTTTGGATTTATCCAGACGGTTTTTAAAAGCCGTATATAATCCGTCCGCGTTTTCGCGCATCGTCCGCCGCGTATTTGTAAAAGGATTCTCTTTTGTCGCCGCGTCGACCTGCTCGATCCATTTTTGCGGTACGGAACCCGCCCCCGTCAGCGCGCCCGCAAGCCCCGCGGCAATAGCCGTGATGCAGTCCGTGTCGCGGCCGAGGTTGACCCCGGATATGATCGCGTTTTTTACGTCGCCGCCGGTCAATTTAAACACGCACACGGCTTTCGTCACGACCTCGTTTGCGTGGCTCATGACATAGGGTATGCCTATCCCGTTGTAAACATCGTCAAACGCCGCGCGCAGTTCTTTAAAATCCCTGCACTTAGCGGCAAGTTTGAGCCCCGCGTCTATTTCGTCTATGATATTGATCCCCGCCCAGGTCGCGTACCAGCCGTCGCGCCCCTCCACTTTGGCGCGCGCATCGCAATACTTATATATGTCGCCGATCACGCTTTCGACCGCAGCGTTCGGTTTTGCCGCGGAGGCGATTCCGGCCGCCGTGACGCACGCCCACTGCAGGCCTTTGCTGTTGGATGTTTGGTACAGCTGCCCCACCTCGAGTACGTCTTCGACCGCCCCCGCGGGGTCGCCCGCGTTTATCAGCCCAATCGGGTGGCAGGCGCGCGCAAAACTGTTTAAGCCCGCGTAATCGCAGTATTTCCCCAAATCCCTTGCGGGCATTTTTGATTTTGCCATAGCGAGCAGCTCCCCCTCGAACGGCTCCGAAACATTCCCCGGCGCTTTCGGGTTTATATCTGTTCTCCAAACCGCGCGGACATCCTCGGCGTTCACCCTGCCGCCTTTTCGCATAATCGCCGTTATCATCAATTTTTGGCGCTCTATTCCGTCCTCGGTGGTGCCCGCGCCGCGCATCCACCCGTTGTCGTAATGTTCATAAGGCAGCAGCTCTTCTAAGACGCCGTAATGCTCCTCTATTTTTTTGTAAGGCCAGCCCTCGACGATCGCGCCCATCGACGAGCCTATGTGCGCTCCGCATATACAACCGTAAAATTTTTCTCTCAATTCCGGCATGATAATTACCTCCAAATTTAATTTGTTGAACATCAGTATAACATATAAATATTAAAAAATATAGCGTCGTCTAATTAACTTTTAGTTCGTAGAATAATAACAATCCGGCTGTCTCATAGGTTTTTTCCCTATTGAAACAGCCGGATTGTTTGTTTAACTGTTTGTTTTAACCAAAATTGTCTTAAATATTATATAAATGTTTTCTGCTTTTTCTGAATATAAAAGCTGTGGAAGCTGCGAGCGCGAGTAGTAAGAGAACGATGAAGATATTGTCGCCTGTCTGCGGATTTGTTTTCGGCTGCTCCGGCTCCGGCTCTTGTTCTTGCTCCTGCGGTTGTTCTTGCTCTTGCTCTTGCGGTTGTTCTTGTTCTTGCTCCTGCGGTTGTTCTTGCTGCGGCTCTTGTTCCTGCTCCGGTACGAACTTAAATAAACCCGTAATTTCTAAGGGGATTATGTTTTCTTCGATAAATTCGAGGTCATATTCGTTTATGTCTCCGCCGTCCGGCAAGTGTACAACACCAAAAGGGACTCCATTTTCGTCGAATATTTCCCACCAGTCGCCGTCTAATTTCAACGCGAACCAGCCATTGTCCAACGGTGTAGTGTTTTCTAACAATTCTTCGAAATTTTCGAATTCAAACAGCACTAAATCATAAGGTATAACGGGCTTCGTAGTTACCGTAGTTGCCGTCGTCGGTTCGTCAGGTTTCGGCTCATATGTCGTCGTCGACCCTTCATCTGTCACCTCTTCTTCATCAGTCGTCAGCTCTTCACCTTCCGTAGATCCTCCTGTCGTTCCTCCGCCGCCGGTTCCACCGCCGTCGAACCCTCCTCCGTTGTTGTTACCTCCGTTGCCGGGCCCTCCGTTGCCGGTTCCACCGCCGCCAGTCCCTCCGTTGCCGGGTCCTCCGTTACCGGGTCCTCCGTTACCGGGTCCTCCGTTACCGGGTCCTCCGTTACCGGGCCCTCCGCCGCCGCCGGACCCTCCGTTGTTGTTACCTCCGTTGCCGGGCCCTCCGTTGCCGG
>Ga0123353_10006516_pt1 | contig 15554 bp, 16 predicted proteins | sample TergutLab28metaG_3_FD_92763 | JGI IMG/M metagenome (GOLD analysis project Ga0123353, IMG submission 92763) | Labiotermes labralis P3 segment gut microbial communities from Petit-Saut dam, French Guiana - Lab288 P3 | ecosystem: Host-associated > Arthropoda: Insects > Digestive system > Gut ... | reverse complement strand
CAGAGATTATGGCTATGTATCCAGTTGCATTTTTTCATAACAAAAAGAAAATTGATGACATTCGGGAAATTATCCGCAACGAAAAATTTAGCGAAATCACTCGCGATGTGAAATCCACTTTTATTACTGGGCTTACTCGCATAGGCAAAAACAAAGCAATTATCTTAAAGCACGGATACAAAAATGTTTTTGTGATTGATAACTATAAAAACCCTTGGGATAAATACAAGGGTCAAGATGTTGTTGTTTTTGATGAGTTCCATTCGCAAATTGAAATTACTCAAATGTTGCGGTGGCTGGATATTCACCCTTTAATTCTGTCGTGCCGTTATAGTGATAAACAAGCATGTTATACAAAAGTGTATTTTACTTCAAACGAAAAATTCGGTATTGTCTATCCAAATGTTCAGCGAGAGAAACCAAATACCTATGACGCTTTTATGGCTCGGATTCACAATGTCTACGATTTCAATGACCCAAAACAAATGCAAATGTTTAATGACGGTTTGCCAAACCCGAACCCACTTATGCCAGAACATTTGAAGCCAAAGGAAATCTGTGAACAAACTGACATGGTTGTACTTTCGCCCGAAGAAGCGGAAGATTTGCCGTTTTGATATTACTTTTTCTTTTTTGTTTGCTTCAATAATTCGTCCATGTATCTATCGTAATCGCTTATGAATTTTTGGTCTTGGATAACACGATATTTTTCAAATTCGCTCTCTGCGTGTTCGTTGGCTATCTCTCTCGAAATACTACCAGCATTTGTTAATAATTCGTTACCGTTTGCCTGTAAAATTCTGTCTAAATGTTTCACCCAGTCTTCCATTGACAGTGGTATTTGTCGTTTCGCAAAACTTTCAGCAAAATCCAAATATCCGTTTACAATAAGCGATAACGATTTCAATTCGCCCGCGGTTAAATAGTTTTTCGCAATAGTGACATCACTTTTTATTATTTTGCCTTCTGGCGCGTAAGCCCAAGTGGTTAAGCCCATGTTTTCTTTTTTGCTACTTGCACGATTGTAAATAATTTCTGGTGCAGTATTTCCATGAACTGCAAAATGTAATTTGTTTTGAACTTTTGCGAAAAAATCTTTTGTCATTTTCGATGTCACATCATAATCAAAAGCCGTTGCGTAAATATCCGTGATTTTTTGATAAAACTTCCGCTCGCTCAATCGAATTTCACGAATACGCTCTAATTGTTCTTCAAAATATTTATCTGTGAAGACACCACCATTTTTGAATCGCTCGTCATTCATCACAAAACCTTTGATAGTATAGTCCTTTACAATTTGATTTGCCCACTTGCGAAATTGTACGGCGCGTTCATTGTCAACCTTAAAGCCGATTGCGATAATCATTTGTAAATTATAATGAATTGTATCTCGTTCGACATCGCGTCCGCTTTCATTTTGAACTATTCGAAATTTTCGAATAGTTGCGCTTTCTGTCAATTCGTCATCATTATAAATCTTTTTTATGTGATAGTTTATTGTATTTGTTTCTACACCATAAAGGCTAGACAACATTTTTTGCGTAAGCCAAATGTTTTCGTTCTCATATCGTAATTCAAAAGATTGCGCGTTGTCGCCGATACTTGCAATATAGGTCAAATATTCCGCAGTTGAACTTTTGATTGTGATTTCGTTTTTTGCCACAAATCATTGTACATCAGTTCAAAATCTTGGACAAGAACTTTTGCAAATCTTTCATTTTGGGTTTATTAAAAATTTCTTGCGGTACGCCTTGTTCAATAATTTTACCGCTATGCAAGAATACAACTCTGCTCGCAAAATTTTTGGCGAAGTTAATTTCATGCGTCACAAGAACAACAGTCAAATTTTTGTCTAGCGATTTTATCAACCCCAAAACTTCATATTTCATTTCAGGGTCGAGCGAGTTTGTCGGCTCATCAAATAGCATGATTTGTGGGTCATTAATAAGGGCGCGAATTATTGCAACGCGTTGTTTTTGCCCGCCCGACAATGTATGCGGATATGAGTTTGCTTTATCTTGTAGTCCAAATTTTTCAAGTAACGCAAGTGCTTTTGTTTCGATTGTTTTTCTGTCTTTGTGATTGTGTTTAGTCGGTGCAAGTATGATATTTTTAAGTACAGTCATGTTTGCAAACAAATTAAAATCTTGAAAAAGAAAACCGATTTTTTGTCGCTTTGCATTTATGTTCTTTAATGTAAGAGTTTCGCCATCAAAAATAATCTCGCCACTTGTTGCAGTCTCAAGCAAATTCATACATCTCAGCAAAGTTGTTTTACCTACACCAGAGCCGCCAATAACTGCTATGCGTTCACCTTGCTTTATTTCAAGGTCTATGCCGTTAAGCACAAGATTCTCGCCAAATTTTTTTGTAACATCTTTTAATTGCATTATTACATTACTTTCCATGCCTAAACACCACCTTTTCAATAAGTCTTATTGCAAGTGTCAAAATCCCAACAATAATCAAGTAGATTAAAGCAAGCAATATATAAGGCACAATCGCGTCATAAGTCCTTAAAATAATTAGTTGAGTTGCTCTTGTAATATCAATAATGGTTATGAAACTGACAATAGAAGTGTCTTTGACAGTCATAATCGCAATATTCCCAAGTGACCGAGTTGCATTTTTATATGCTTGTGGCAAGACTATTTTCCACATGACATACCAATTACTCAAACCTAACGCGCGCCCTGCCTCGAATTGACCTTTGTCAATTCCATTAATTGCACCACGCAATATTTCTGTCATATATGCACCGCAATATAAACTAAATGCGATTATGGCTATGATAATTGCATCTAATCGAAGTTGCGACAGAAAAACGAAATACATCAGCAACAACATTACGACAATAGGTGTTCCGCGTATTATCCAAATAAGAATATCCAGTACTTTATTTGTAATTCTTATTGCTCGATTTGGCTTTTGGTGTGTCAAAGAAACTGCAACCACCGTAGCGATAATCAAGCCAATTGTAAAACCACAGAACGCTATTACTAAAGTTTGCCCGAGTGCTTGCCACAAGAAATCAAAATTATCAATTAATGTTCGCCAAATGCGCGTCCAGAAATTATCAAACATACCGCGCAATTATCTCGTCTAGTTTTCCGCCTTGTTTGATATCTGCAATAAAGTCGTTAAGTTTACTCAAAAGTGTCGTATTTCCTTTCCTAACAGCCATTGCAATATCAGCGGAGTCAACAGTTACTTCGATAATTTTGATTCCCGAGTTCTTTTCCAATATGTCTGTTTGAATAGCGTCCGTTACCAAGAACTCATAAAGAACGAAATCAACATGACTTTGTGCAAGCGCAGTCAACAACAAACCAATGTCATTGTAATTGACAGAGGTCGCGCCATTAGCCGCCTTTATATAGTTGTCATGAGTAGAACCGGGCAAAGTTCCAACTCTTTTTCCGTTCAACACATCATTAATTTCTTCCTTTGTAGTGCAAGCATCAAGTCTTGTATCGTTACTTCGGGTAATAAACATTGCCGACATTGTTACATAAGGCACAGTAAAATCGAGTGTTTCTGCTCTTGCTGGTGTTGGGGTTGCATTCATGAGTAAATCATGAGTTCCGCTTGCTACCGCCGCCAACATTCCTGGAAAATCGAAAATGTCAATTTTGGCTTTTTTATTTTGTTCGCCTGCAAACAACACACCCAAGTCTGGACCTATTCCTGTAAGTTTGTTATCACTTTCAAAGAAAGTAATAGGTGCTAATAACCCACAGTCAGCAATTCGCAACTCGCCTTGTTTTTTACTGCAACCCGACGCGCCTAAGACAACGCTCATTGCTACGATTGCGACCACTAGCGTCAAACTGATTGATTTGATTAGTTTTTTCATAATATAATCCCCCTTTTGAATTAATTACAGTATTATAGTTGCAAAGTTTGCAGATGAAAATGCTCCAAAAGGTTGACATATGTGTAACTTTTTGTTATAATCTAGATATTATGAGGGGCAACACAAATTGGAATCTGTACAAAACTTTTGTCACAGTTTTTGAAATGAAAAACATGAGTCACGCTAGTCAAGCATTGGGTATTTCTCGTGTTGCGGTTGGAAAAAATATTCGGGAACTGGGCAACCAACTTGGTGTGATTCTTTTCACACCATGCAAAAGGGGTGTTGTGCCTACAGCCGAAGCAATTAGTATGTATCCACAAATCAAAAAAGTAACAGAGATAATCGCGGAAACCGAGAATAACCTTAACGCACTTAACAACGACAGTACAGGCACAATCAAAATGGTGGTGCATGGTTGGTTTGCAAAACACTATCTTGACAAATACTTGATTGTGTTTTATAAAAAATACCCAAAAATACAAATCCAATTTTTTCAAGACGAAGGGTTGTATATGTTGAAGAACAAAAAAATCGATTTCTTTATTGATTTCGATATTTTATTTCAAGGTGTTGATATAAAAACAAAGAGAGTATTGAGCGAAACTTTTTACGATAATTTTGTTGCCTCAAAAAGTTTTCTTGATAAGCATAATTTGACAAAAGATATGACAAAAGAGGATTTATCGCGACTTCCCATAATTGCGCGCCCAGAGGCTTGGCAAGAATATAAAAAACAATTTACCGAACCCGTCACAACGATTATCAATGTTCCAACCGTTGATGTTGTTTATCAATATGTAAAGAAAGACATGGGTGTTGGTGTATTTGGGCGGACACAACAAAAAGAAGTGAACGACTCCAACATTGTGGAATTAAAAATTCAGGACTTCGAGTATTTGACTTCAACTGTTTCTTGTTTTTATGAAAATCTTTCTCGCCATGCAAAGACATTCATTGACGGGCTGATTGAGTTTTGTAAAGAGTAAAGCCGCAGACGAAAAAGAACTTGTTTTCAAGCCCTTTTTCGTTGAATTATGCCTATAAGTCCGTTCGTTATTATATAAACAACTTGGTTCTTACAAGACAAGTCTTGGCTCCCCCGGCTGGATTTGAACCAGCGACCAACCGGTTAACAGCCGGTTGCTCTACCGCTGAGCTACAGGGGAACGGAGCGAAGTGGAGTTTCCCTGCAAGGTTCTGCACAAAGTGCAGGTTCTTACAAGGGGAACGAGTGTAGCGAGTTCACCTGGACTTCGCGGAGCGAAGACAAGGGGATTGAACTTAGTAATATTATCAAAAAAACTCCGGCAAGTCAAGATGAAATTGGGTATTGTAATTTGGGGGAAGATGTGTTATTATTCTTGTATCAAACTATCAAAGGAGATATTATCATGAACAAAAAATTTAGAAATGTGGTTTTAGGTCTTGCAGGAGCAGGGTTACTCTTTGGAGTTGCGGCTTGCCGCAGCGACCATCAAAGCGAAGGAAGCGACGCCATTGCGCGGAATGATGGAGAAGTCGCCCTGAAAACCGAACTTGAATTGGCTCATGATTGGCACAGGAAAAACGGCTCTCCATGTCCCAGCAAAGAAGAATGTGTCAGAGACGGCTTGCGTTTTTACAGAAATGCCCCATACAATACTTCAAGAAAAACAGATGCGATACATTACCAAGGCACAATTAAAAGAAACGAAGACCGCCACCAAGTCGGCAGATAACAACTGGGCCTAAGACTCCCGATGACTCTCATATAAATCAAAATTGGTGCTTATAACACTTATCTTTTCAAGTAATTGCTCGTACCCCGGCAGGTTGTCGATATTGTCAAGTTCAAAGCGTTTCAAAAACTCGTCTGTTGTTCCGTATAAAAGCGGTTTACCAAGGGCATCTTTGCGCCCCACGACGTCTATCAAGTTGTTTTGTTGTAAAATCGCGATGGCGTAATCGCTTGACACGCCGCGGATCTCGTCGATTTCCAATCGCGTGACGGGTTGTTTGTACGCCACGATTGCCATAGTTTCCATGGCGGCACGCGTCAAGTTCCGTTCGCGCACGGGATTCAATACCGCACTTACGGCATCGGCGACATCGGGATTGGTGGAAAATTGAAAGTTGTTGCGGTACTTGATAAGATGCACGCCGCTGTCACCGGAATATTTTTTCTTTAATTCCTCTATCGCCGCATTGACATCGGCTTTACTTACGGCAAGTTTATCCGCCAAAAAATCCACGGCAAGCCCTTCGCCCGCGACGAAAAGAATTGCCTCAATTTGCTGAACTAATAACGAGTTCGCCATTTTCCCCTCCTTCGCCTACCCCGTCCGCACTTCGTGCGTCCACCCCTTCACCTTGCGAAGGGGAATTTTCTATTATTCTTATATCAGAAAAGAGACTGTCCTGTACCGCTTTTATCTCTTGGGTCTTTAACAGTTCAAGCAATGCCAAGAATGTGTTTATCATCTCGCTTTTTGTAAAATCGGCATCGAACAATTCAAAGAACATGATGCTGTTGTTGTCCCGCACACGCGCACGGATGTCGTTGATTTTGTCTTTGACGGTGAAACGGTCCATGCGGATTTGGCGTTCGACTATGGGGGCGGCTTTGGCTTGCATTCTGTGCATGATTTTGGTAAAGGCGGCAACAAGCGCGTCCATGTTCAAGTTATCCAAAACGTATTTGTATTCGGGGCGCAACACGGCGGGTTCTTTATAAAATCTGTCCACGTTTTCCAAAGTTTTAAGCTGCTCCCCCGCTTCTTTCAATAACTTGTATTCTTCCAATTGGGCACGCAGACGCATTTCTACATCTTCTGGGTCTTCTTTTTCCGGTTCGGGTCCCGGTAATATTCCGCGGGCTTTTATTTCGACAAGGGTCGCGCCGACTTCGATGAATTCGCTTGCAAGGTTCAAGTACTCTCCGCCGCCGGGGGATTGCTTCGCTTCTCTCGCAATGACATCGTTCAGCTGCGCTAAAAAGGACATGTATTGCCCCGTGACTTCGGCTAATTTGACCGTCTTAATGTCCAGCTTTGCGTCTTTTATCAAATGCAGCAACAAATCAAGCGGGCCTTCAAAGTCCGTGACTTTTACTTTGTATTGTTCGTTAGCGCGAATCAACCCCATATACAAATTAATTGTACATTGTAATTTGTAATTTGTACATTAAAATATCAACCCCCAAAACCACATGAAGCCATTTATCACGCCGTTAATCGCACTCCATAAAAATCCGGTATAACTTAATAGTAATAAAACTCCAAAAAACACGAACATAGAGTATTGCCGCACGAACTGCATATACTTGTTGTTAGGCTTGGTGAAGCTTACAAGCACGTTATACCCGTCTAGCGGATATATAGGCAGCAAGTTAAAAAACATCAAAGCGATGTTTATCATTACCATAGAACTGAGAAAACTATACAACGCGAAAAATCCAAAATTGTTTATATCCGCGTCAAATCGTATCATCATATACAAAAATAAACTAAATACAAAACCGAGTATAAGGTTGACCGTAACACCCGCGATGCTTACCCAAAAATTTCCGCGGCGGAAATTGCGATAATTAAAAGGATTAACCGGCACGGGCTTCGCCCAGCCAAACGGAAAAAAAACAAGAAATAAAGTGCCCATAGGGTCAAGATGTTTCGCGGGATTAAGAGAAATACGCCCCGCAATCTTTGCAGACGGGTCACCGTTTTTATAAGCAGTCCAGGCATGCGCGACCTCGTGCAGAATAATGGCGCACAAAAACGCAACCGCAGATGCCAATATCCAAATACCCAAGTACCAACCGCTGAACCCCAACCTGATAGCGTTAAAAAGCATGCTTCAATTATAGCCTAGCAACCGATAGCTTGGCAACTAGGCATTTTACCCACGCGGACAGGCAGACGACAATCGGGTTATCAGACCGCGACATCTACGTCCTTTAACGCGGATTCTATTGCCGAGTTGATGTCGTCGCTTACCAAAACCGCCCCGTCACCGCTACGCGGTGCCACCCCTCCAAGGAGGGGACTTAGATTCTCACTCGCTTGAACAGCAGGCTCTTGGACTGGGGTGGCTTTTAATTCCATTTCGGGCTTCGCGTCGGCAACGGCGCAACCTCGCTTGCATTGAAAATACCACATATCAAACTATATGATGGAAAATTGGGTATTGACAATGTGTGTGTGTGTGTTAGAATGCGGTATTAAATATTAAAGGAGAGACCATTATGAACACAAAACTTAGAAACGCGATTTTGGGTGTTGCAGCAGCAGGGTTAATATTTGGAGCAACTGCATGTAGTAGAGACCCAAAGGTACATTTCGTTTCCGATGAAGCTATTGCAGGCAACATTAACAATATGAGCAAAATTCAGCTTGAACTTGAAAAAACGTATGACCTAATGAAAAAAAGAGGTTCGGTTTGTGTAGGCAAAAAAGAATTCGTTATGTCTGGATTGCAATATTTCAATGATACGAATTATTACTCGATTAATGAGATTTCGACTCTTAATGCACCGCGCTTTCATGGCACAATACTTCGCAACATCACCCTTTATAAAGAACCAGAAGGGACCTGCAGATAAGTAAAAGCACCCCAGAGGTGCTTTTTTCATGTATCAAAATTACAATTTATACTTGCCCGCAATCTTGCGCACTGCGTCAAAATAACTTAACCCCTCGATCTCCGCGCCCGCGACGACATCAATTTCGGCGACGACTTTGCCCTCGTCAGTAACCACAATCGTTCCCAAAACCGTATCACGCGTCAGGGGTGCTTTTGCGCTTTTGTTCAATTCAATCGTGACCTGGGGTTGAGGGTCTTTGTCGCCTTTTTTCACAAGGTCGTAATAGTTTTCTTTGGCGTAAACTTCGATGGCGTCACGCATGGCATTTTTTAATTTTACATCGCCAAGGATTTGCGTGGCGTCAACGATCAATTTATTTTCGAATCCGGAAAATACGAAATTCATCAAATTGCCGCTTTCCGCAAAACGCGTTTGGCTGTCCCCCGCACCGATAATTACAGCTACCGGCTTCATCGCCCCACGGGTTGCGGTTACTGCGATGCAATGCCCGGCTTCCGCGGTAAAGCCCGTTTTGCCGCCCTCGCATCCGTTAAAGAACCGTGCGTGCCTGTTGGTGTTTGTCAATCCCGTGACGCGACCGCTTGGGTGGGTCAGGTCATACATCCAAACCTTGTTCATAGGTTCGGCGGAGTTGCCTTTGTAGCCGTAATACGGTGACTTCATTATGTATTGATAAACCTTCGCCACGTCGGCGGCACTTGAATAAGCATTGGGTGCGGGTAATCCAGTACAGTTCACGTAATTGGTGTTTTCAAGCCCCAACTTTGCGCCAAGTTCGTTCATTTTGTTTACAAATTCCGATTCGCTTCCCGCGATTAATTCCGCCATGGCGACGCAGCTGTCATTCGCGCTTGCGACTATGATGGATTTGATAAGTTCCTCGACGCTGTATTCGCTGTCGAAATCTAAAAACGCCTGGCTTCCGCCCATGCCACTTGCCTCCTGACTTACCGTCACCATGTCGCCCATTTTGATTTGACCGGTCTCCAAAACATCGTATATCACGGCGAGGGTCGCGATTTTCACCATGCTTGCAATAGGCAACCGTTTGTGTTCGTCTTTGGCGAACAAGACTTTGCCGCTGTTTGCTTCGACTAAGTACGCAGATTTCGCAGTGATTTGCATTTCTGCGCTTGTGTTTGCATTAACGTTTGCCGGTTTGCAAGCCGGGCAAGCCGCGCCCAGGAAAACACCTACCGCCAAAACGAGTGTTAGACCAATTACTAAAAACTTTTTCATGGACTTATTTTTTGCAGGGCAAAAGACTTTTATACGCGCTATATAAAAACTATCTTGCTTAAAATCAACCAATAAATGAACCACTCGAAAAAGGCAAGACAAATGATTGTGCAAAGGAACACTCCGCACCCGTGCCAAAACTCGCGCCACTTCATACCGCCGCGAAAGCCCCCCTGGCGCACTTGAGCGCATATTCGCAGGAGAAATACCATCGCCATCAACACCAAAACAAGCACCGCCAAAAACCAAATCAGATAGATTAAAAATAAAATCAACCCCGTCACCATACCGTATTTCACCAACACCCAATACAAGTTTATTATCATGAAAAAGCCGCGATACGCCGCCAACGGAAAAATCAAAAACACCGTCCACCGATGCAAACACACCACGAACGCAAGCGCGAAAACCAACACAAACCCAAACACTCGCCCCCAAATAAGCGCACCGAAACTTGTGTGCGGTTTGATTACGCGTAAAACATTGTCGTCCAGCAAATTATAAGAAATGCTTGACGCGGTAAGTTTTGGATTAAAGCACACGATAAACCCAATAACCGCGCCCGCCAACACGAATAGCCCAAGCCAAACGAATAACCGCCGGTTAAGGCGCCATTGGACTCCCAAAGCATTACTTAAAAGATAAAACGGGCGGCGGAACCACATGTTTATGTATATGAGAGTGGAGTCAACAAATTTTCAAATAATTACTACCTTTGTTCTTTTTCAATAGGTTCTTTAACCAATCTTGTTGCCGCATCACCTTTCATTCGCGCAATATCAAAGTCCAATTTTGCATACAACCCTTTATCGGCTTTTTCTTCTTCACTTGGCGTTTTATATTCGCCGGCAGATTCCGCGCAATCCGCAAACTCCACAACTTTTTTAGCAACTTTTTTAGCTTTACTCGGCGGCTTTCTGTCATTTCCTGTTTCTCGCGCTTCTTTTTTGTGAACACGTTCTGATGGTTTTTTTTCTTCGCCGGATTCTTGTTTCCGCTCCCTTTCTTTTTCTGGCTCTTTCTCATTTTTTTTAGTCAATGCAAGCACAGCCTCACGTGTTACATTATGTACTTTTCCCATATGGTCGACAAGACTGAATCCTTTCAGAATAGCAATATCCGCTTCGGGTATTGCATGGGCTGGGTCGCTACAATGCGCAATCAATTCAAGAACAGCACATTGTCCTTCAATCCCATAGTTTTGTACTAATTCATCCATCGCCATCTTTGTTGTAATAAATGCTGGATTCACAATTTCCTCCTTATCCACAATTTTTTGGACAAGAAAATTGTCCGTCGTCGTCGTCGTAGGCTTTGTCAAGCAAATTTTGCGAGTTTTTCGGTTTTTCAGCGTTAGTTTTTTGATGGTTTATCCACATTTCAAACGTTAAAATCCAATACTAATGGCAAGTGATCGGAAACATCATTATCAAGGACTTCAAAAGAATTTACCTTGACTTTGTCATTGACGAAAATGTAATCACAGACAAAACTGCCGACATCTTGCGGGCGCGTGGATTCGATATTGTTTTCCGCGATGAGATTTCTGAAATACCTGTTCATCAATCCGATACTTTCCGAATTTGGCAACAAATTGAAATCCCCGACGGTAATGGTCGGATAATCGGTTTCAAGCGCCTTGTCAATAATGAATTGGCATTGTTTAAGCGTCCTTGCGTCACCTGTTTTCCCCTCGTTCCAAATGCCGTGGATATTTATTATTCGGACTTTTTTGCCATTGATGTCCAAAATTGCATTTTGAATAGACCTTGCATGGTCGTCCCGTTTGAAGTTTGTTGCATCAAAGCCGGGATCTTTGTAGTCCAAATGATAAAACTGGTTACGATGTTCCATTATCTCATGCTTAGACATCAAAAAACAGCCTTGTTCCACGAAGCCGCCGAAATCTATGTCCACTTCGCCATTCCGGGTTATGGCATTTGCACCCCAAACCGGGGCAAAGACACTTTGTTTTGTCTTGTCTTGTACAAAAGCCTCGATATCGTTTTTAGTTCTGTACATCTTATATACTTTTTCGTCGTGTGCCTTCAATGCCTCTTGGAAAGCAAGAATATCAAAATTGTTGCCTTTCAAAAAATCAAGTATTCCTTGAGTATTATCGATTTTCATACCGAGATTCCAACACAGTAGTTTCATCGTTCCCCTTTTATTCGCTTTTCACTATCTTCTGCATGAACTCCGCGCCGCCGACCATGCGCGTCAATTCTTCCTTGTGCCCGCCTTCCGTCAATTTATGCACGGTGGTCAAGGTCTTGCCGCCGGCTTCGGTTTTACAAATCAGGAAATGCGAGGCTGCCCGCGCGGCAATTTGCGCAAGATGTGTCACGGCGATGACTTGGTGGAATTTGCATATCGCCGCCATTTTTTCCGCGATTTTGTGCCCCATGGTGCCGGAAATCCCGGTATCGATTTCATCGAACACAAGGGTTCCGACGCCTTCCAAATTTGCAGTGACGGCCTTCAACGCCAACATGACGCGGCTCATCTCGCCCCCACTGATAATATGAACCAATGGACGCACGGATTCGCCTGCATTTGCGCTGATTAAAAATGCCACGCCGTCCACCGAGATATTTGTACATTCAAACCGCGCCGACGGCATTCCAAGGTCTTTTAATTGCTCCACAAGTTTTTGTTCCAACACCTTTGCTGTTTGCTGTCGGACTGCTATAAGCCTATCCGCATGTTCGGCGACAATTTTTTCCTGTGCTTGGATTTCGCGTTTTATTCGTTCCGTGTCTTGTTCGCTTCGGCACAGGAAATCAAGACTTGCGCGCGTGTCGTTCAAGAACGCGAAAATTTCCGTGATGCTTGACCCGTATTTGCGTTTCAAAACTTTGATTTCGTCCAATCGGGCATCTACGCGCTTGAATTCGTTCTCGTCGAATTCCAAGTTGTCCAAGTAACTTTGAATATCGCCGCTTAAATCGTCAAGTTCAATCTTCAAGGATTTCGCGGTTTCGTAAAATTTCTCGATGCGGCTGTCAAGATGGCTTAAACCCGATAACCCCGCCACGAATTGCCGCACGCCGTCTTCCACCCCGTTGTCGCCGCACAGGTTTCCCACTATTTCGCCAAGGTTCGTCGCAATCTTTTCAAAGTTTTGCATGCGTGATTTTTTCTCGGCTAATTCTACATCTTCGTTGTCTTTTAATTTGGCGTCCTCGATTTCCTTGATTTGGTATTGGTACATATCAACAAGGCGTTTGCGTTCGTATTCGTCACCGCCGAAGGTTTTCAATTGTTTTTGCAGTTCCTTCAACCGGTCGGCCTCTTCCAAATATTCACACCGAACTGCGTGAACTTTTTGTCCGCCGAAGTTATCCAAAATGGTGACGTGCAATTTGGGTTTTAACAAGACCTCGGTTTCGTGCTGGCCGTGAATGTTGACAAGCACCGCGGCACTGTTGCGCAACACGTCGGCGGTAACGACTGTTCCGCTTATTCGACACTCGCTTTTGCCGTCGGCTTTTAATATGCGAGACAAAATGACAGTATTGTCGGAAAAATCCACGCCGCTTATGTCGGTGATTTTGGCGCGTTCCGCCCCCGCAACGGCAAATACCGCGTCTACCCGCGCAAATGCCGCGCCTTGGCGGATAATGGTCTTGTCAAGGCGTTGTCCCAACACAAAGTTGAAACTGCCGATGATGATGCTCTTCCCCGCGCCCGTTTCGCCGGTAAGGACGTTCAGCCCTTCACCGAATTCAATTTCGACCTCGGGAATGAGGGCAATGTTTTTGATTTGCAGGCTTTTCAGCATTGAGATAGTATAACGCAACCTTGCAATCCAATCAACCAAAATGATATAGTGACACATGGATAGTTTATTTAATAACGCAGATTACGAAAGTGTTATTCCAACTGCAACTACTACGCTATACCCTTTGATTTTCACGGACATTCCGTACGCAAAAGAGACTTTTGAGTTTTTAGAAGGTAAAAAGAAAACAGAATACTTGCCCGACAAAATTTTAGCGGTACAATATGAAGCAAGGCATAAACTTATTAACAAACTATTAGCAAAAACAGGAATAAAACAAGTTTTGGAACTTGCAAGCGGATTTTCGGCACGTGGCATTGAACTATGCAAAAATGAAAAAATAAAATATTTAGAACTTGACTTGCCGCAAGTCGCGCAATTAAAAAAAGAACTCTTCAATAGGGATAAAACAAGCAATTGGGAAATAATCGATGGCAACGCGCTTAATAATTATGATTTTTGCGAAGAATATTTCGACCAAAACAAAGAAGTTGCCGTCATACATCAAGGACTACTGAGATACCTAACATTTGAAGAAAGGGCAATAATCGCCCAGAATGTAAAAAAACTACTTCAAAAGCACGGTGGCGTTTGGATAACCTGCGACTTCACGCCCGCAAAATGGATACAAAAAAAAGACGAAACAATGCAAAACCACAACAAAAAATTAAGCGAACTTACCGACCGAAATAATCTGCCAAGATTCCAAGATTTGCAACACGTAAAAGACTGGCTTGATAAACGAGGGTTTTGTGTCGAATTTCACGATTTTGTCGAAGCAGAATCTTTGCTAACTTCTCCCAAAATACTTGGCATCTCAAAAGAAAAAGTTAAGCATCAACTTGAACATGCCGTTGTAACCGTCATAAGATTGAAAATCTAACACGCGCCGTCGAATTTCAATTCATTTTCGATAAAGGTGTCCAAATCGCGTATGATTTCCAACACGCGCCCCATTTTTTCTTTCCCATCAGCAAGAAGCGATTTGATAATCGGCGCAGCCTGGGCGAATAGGTCAGCCGCACGCAAAAAATTCTTTTCAGTTTCGATTTGCTTCATTAGATTTTCGACATTTTCAATTCTTTTATCCATTTTACCTCCGCACCTGCTACCCCTTCATTATACATGATTTGTACCTCTTCGCCAACAGCTAGTTCCTTAAACTCCTTGTCAAGCTTTATCGCCAATTCAATTACCAAATTACTCTCGAAATCTTTATGTTTTGACAGTATGGCGCTTCTTAATTTCTCGTACGCCGAAAGGGTTCTCATTTCTGCCGTGCTTATTTTTGATTTCATCATATAGCAAAGCTGGCGCCACAAGTTCAGGCAGTATTCCCGTTTTGTTTTGACCTCCGGGACGCAAAGTTCCGCCGCTGCGCTTGGGGTCGGGGCGCGCAGGTCCGCCACGAAATCGATAAGAGTCCAATCGTTTTCATGCCCTACCGCAGACACCACGGGAATTTTGGAAGCAAATACCGCACGGGCGACGCGTTCGCTGTTGAAAGCACTTAAATCTTCTTTGCTGCCGCCGCCGCGGGCGACGATGATTATATCAACCACCCCGTCACTCGCTACGCTCGTGCCACCCCTCCATAAAGGAGGGGAACCTTGCTCTCGCGAAATAAGTTCCCCTCCTTGGTGGGGGGGACCGCCGCAGGCGGTGGGGTGGTTAAAAAACTCTATCGCTTCCGCAATTTCGGTGTCTGCGCCATCGCCTTGCACGCGCACGTCGCACAATACAATATCAACTTGCGGATTTCGCCTATGCGCCACGCATGCAATATCATGAATCACCGCGCCGGATTTTGCCGTTACTACACCGATGCGTTTGACTTCGGCGGGTAAAGACTTCTTGACACCTGCATCGAACAATCCTTCCGCGCGCAATTTTTCTTGTAGTTGTTGAAACTTCAAAAACAACTGCCCAAACCCAAACGCCGCGCAGCTGTGCACCACGAATGAAATCTTGCCGGCTTTATGCCAATAACTAACCGTCCCGCGCACCACGACTTGATTGCCGTTTTGTGCGTCTTTCATTTTGTCGGGATAGTAACACACGCAATTTATACATGCAGAATCGTCTTTCAAGGT
>Ga0123353_10006515_pt1 | contig 15555 bp, 13 predicted proteins | sample TergutLab28metaG_3_FD_92763 | JGI IMG/M metagenome (GOLD analysis project Ga0123353, IMG submission 92763) | Labiotermes labralis P3 segment gut microbial communities from Petit-Saut dam, French Guiana - Lab288 P3 | ecosystem: Host-associated > Arthropoda: Insects > Digestive system > Gut ... | reverse complement strand
GCGGACGCTGTAATCGAATCGCATCAGGGCGTGAGTTTTTCAGAAGATGAAACAGAAGAAGAGATGCCGGATGATGAAGAAGCTTCAGTAGACGGAGAAGTCACGGAAGAAGAAACACCCGGTGATGAAAAAGCTTCCGAAGACGGGGAAGCCGCGGAAGAAGAAACACCCGATGATGATAAAGCTTCCGATGATGAAGAAGCTCCGGAAGAAAAGATCGGGGACTCCGATACAGAAGAGCCCCCTGCGGAAGAAACTTCAGAAGATGAGGAAACCAGCGAAGATGAAGCCGGGGATTCCGCTGAGGATGAAAAGGAAGATCCCGCAGAAGAAGTGGAAGAGATACCGGATGAGCTGGAGCAGGAAGATCTTGCCGAAATTGACGGGGTCACGGATAAAGATGTATCGGAAGAGGATGATAAAAAGGAAGAGTCATCCGATGAAGAAGCTGCTGAAGATAAGGAAGAAAAGTAATAATCAATTTCTGAAGAGAGGTGAATGATATGGCAGTTACAGCTGCAATGGTAAAGGAACTTAGAGAAAGAACAGGGTCGGGAATGCTCGACTGTAAAAACGTATTGACCGAAACGGACGGGGATATAGAAAAATCCATAGACATCCTGCGTGAAAAAGGTCTTGCAAAAGCTGCAAAAAAAGCAGGGCGTATCGCAGCCGAAGGTCTTGTAAGGATCAGGATCTCCGAAGACGGGAAACAGGCAGCGATAATCGAAGTCAACAGCGAGACCGACTTCGTGGCTAAGAATCAGGAATTTATAGACTTTGTCGATAAACTCAGTGAACTTTCCCTGGCTTCCGAAAAAACCGGCAATGATGAATTTCTTGCGGAGAAATTCGAAGAGACTTTGACGATCGGTGAGCGTCTGACGGAGTTTGTCGCAAAGATAGGCGAAAACATCAATATCAGGCGTTTTGAAAAGCACGGCAAATCCGATGTTGTTTATGTCGGCTACCTGCATGGCGGCGGCAAGATCGGAGTGCTCGTAGGGCTGGAAACCGCAGCATCTGTAAGTGAGGTTTCGGAAGTCGGTAAGGATGTGGCGATGCAGATCGCTTCAATGAATCCTCTTTTTATCGACGAAACTCAGGTCGATCCTGATTACATCGAGAAAGAAAAAGAGATACTGATGCAGCAGGCTATGAACGAGGGCAAACCGGCTGAGATCGTTGAGAAAATGGTGGTCGGACGTCTTAAAAAAGAACTGAAAGAGACCTGCCTGCTTGAGCAGAAGTTCGTTAAAAACGGCGAGTTGACCGTTGCTCAGTATATAAAAGATGTTGCATCTAACATTGGCAAGGATATCAAAGTCGTAACGATGATTCGTTATGAGGTCGGTGAAGGGATCGAGAAAAAACAGGAAGATTTTGCGGAAGAAGTTGCCAAGCAGCTGAACTGACTTTCCTCGTAACTCACTCGAATCATGGCTCGTTCGATCGAACATGATCGATAAAACTGATAATCAAAAAACAAATGCCGCCGGTTTGACCGGCGGTACTTGTTTTGTATATGAACATAGGAGGATCATATTTCCATTGCGGCATCATAGGCTTCATGCACAGCCTGTCCGATCTGCCTCGGGATCTTACAGTCTCCGATTGCTCTGAATTCATTCGAAACTTCACGGAGTTTATCTACGAGATTTCTTAGTGGGATCATACCGGCGGCAAGGATCACGGTATCAGCCGGAATTATGATTTTTTCGCCGGATGAAATCAAACAATGAACTCCTTTATCGTTGATTTCTACACAGCGTGTATTTTTCATAACTGTGATTTGCGACGAATACCGGGCGATCTCTGCGAGCAGTGCCGGTTTATGAAGCGAATTGGCATCCTTTGCTATCTCCGGATCCATTTCAACCAATATCACTTCTTTGCCGCGCTCGGCCAGTTCTATGCTTGCCTCACTGCCTGCAAGGCCACCACCGACGATAACAACTTTCTGTCCTACTTCTATTTTATCGTTATACATGTCCATGATCGGGTGGGCCCGCTGGATCCCTTTGATATCGGGGATAAGAGCTGAACTGCCGACAGCCGCTATGCAGTGATCCGGCTGTATCTCCGTGACAAACTCCGGAGTTACTTCCGTATTCAGGCGCACATCCACACCGATACGATTGACTTTTGAGATCATGTAGTCTAAATACCGCATCAAGTCCTTTTTAAAAGAAACTTTTCGGGAGTAGTTTATCAGTCCGCCGAGCCGGTCGGATTTTTCGCATAATACGACCTCGTGGCCGCGCTCTTTTGCAACGATCGCAGCCTCCATACCGGCCGGTCCCCCTCCGGCGATCAAAACTCTTTTCGGAGTAGTAGGCAGAGCCGGATAAATCACATCAAATGGTCTGTGCAATGTCGGGTTGACCGTGCATGTTGTGATTCGTGTCTGATAGTTTGCGATACAGTCGCTGCAATGTACACAAGGCCGCACTTCTTCTTCCTGTCCTCTTCTGACCTTATTCGGGAACAGAGGATCCGCGTTTTGGCTCCTGCACATAGCTACCAGATCCGCCTTGCCCGAGGCGATGACATCGTCCATGAATTCAGGCTCCATCAAAGCGCCTATGGTAAGCACATTGGTCTTGACGTGCTTTTTGATTTCTTCGGCCAGATAGACGTTAAACCCCTGCTTCTTGAACATACTCGGCACCATCAGGAATTCGGTCTCGGGATAATAGAAGTTGCCCGCCGAAATATGCAGTATATCTACCTTTTCATCCATCATCTTGCATAATTCAACCGCATCATCAAGTGTATATCCGCCGTCGACATATTCGGTACCGCTCATGCGTACTTCGATCAGGAAATCCTCACCGCAGTAATAACGGATCCGGTCGATTATCATCAGCAGAAAGCGGGCTCTGTTTTTTAAACTGCCTCCGAAACGATCTGTTCTGTGATTGGTCAAAGGCGAGAGGAATTGCTGTATCAGCCAGCCGTGAGCAGCGTGTATCATGGCCATTTCAAAACCGCAGGTTTTCGCCCGCAAGGCAGATGTACCGAATGCGTCCACGATGGTTTCGATCATTTCCTCCGTCATAAACAGAACTTGACCTTTGCGGTAAACCGGTTCATCCGTGGATGACTGTTCCGTCAGAGGAGCTATTGTTTTTGACGCGGTAAAATCGATATGATCGGGACCCCAGCCGTTAAAATCTTCGCTTGCGCTGAGCATGCCGGCATGATTCAGTTCTATGTTGGCAATAGCGTCATAACGGTGTATCTCGTCGGATATCCGTGTAAGGAAGGGCAGGTTATCGTCGTTGCAGGCCATGATTTTTGGTGATGGCAAATGACCCGAGTCCACACCGGATGGATGTACGATACAGTCACCCAGCGTCACCACGGCTGCGCCCCCCATGGCCCTCATCCGGAAGAAAGCTACGTCACGCTCCGACGGATGGCGCTCGGGTGTTGTCGCCAAATCGAATACTGAGATCGGAGCCACTTCGATCCTGTTTTTCAGGGTGAAATTCCGGATCTTTAAGGGGCTGAACAGATGCTTATACTTAGTGTTCATAAAAAACCTCCACATTTTCTGAAACTCAGAGAGCTTCGTAACTTATCTCATCTCTTACCTTGCCGGTGCTGTAACGTAATTGCGCGAACAATGCGGCAATGGCTGTAATTATGGCAATGGCGACAGCCTGTTTCCAGTGGACTTCAAACAGCATCACGATCATCATAGTAAGAGAGGAAAGGCTGCCCAGTGCCGCAAAGAGATTCAGTTTTTTCCTGCTGCAATTGAATGAGGATTTTTCCCAAAGTTCGGGCATCTTTTTCGGGATAAAAGCCGCACCTAAGCATACAAAAACAAACAGTATGTTGCTGAGAATAACTGCGGCTTCGGCAATGAAGCCGATCTCGAATTTAAAAATGATGGGTATCATACCGATCATATAGAAAAATGTCAGTATGATGACCGGAGTTTTACGTGTCGGGTGAACATAACCAAAAGCCCTGGGAAGCCATCCGTCATTGCATGCCTGCAGAATCGGCTTTGTGACCCATGCGAAAGTAGCATTAAGAGTTGTTGTCAGCGCGAGCAGGGCGCCTCCTATGATAAAGAACAGGAAAAGCGGTCTGGTGAAAATTGCCTTTGCCACCAAATCAAGCGGTTTGTCGGCCGTTTCGGCAACCGGCAGCACACCGGCAGCAACCAATGCGATCATTGCATAAAAACACGCAATAACGACAGTGGCAATTATGATTACCTGCGGCAGGTCTCTTGTCGGGTTCTTTGCTTCAGCGCTCAGGTTCACCATATCGATACCGCCTGCGGTCGCCCAGGTCAGAAGGACTGCACAGGTCAATATACCTGCGGGTCCCGCAGTCATAAAGTCTTCTGTAAATAAGGTGCCGTAGTCAACTTTTGGCAGGCCGTAGACTATAAATGTGGTTAGTGCGATCGCGAGAATTATGTCCATTCCGATTTGAAGTTTGGCTGCGCCTTCAATACCGAGCAGGTTTGCGATGTAAAATATTGTCATGACTGCCCCCGCAGTCATTGCTACATGAGTGCCGGGAAAAACACCCTGCAGGTACTGAGCCGAGCTGATGGCGTACATCGCAAGGGATATATTTGAGCAGAAAAAGATCACGATGTAAAATCCCGCGAACTTTGGCCCCCACATTGTGGTGATCATCGAATAATAACCGCCTCTGAAGCGGGCCGTTCCGGCCATGACCATAAAAGGAAGAGCCTGCAGAACGATAAAAATCGCAGACAGCAAAATCCCGATAAATGCGGATTTTCCCGTTATGGCAATACCGATCCCGATAAGTGCAAATATGCCTGAACCGATCACGTGCCCGAAGGCGATGGCGTACAGTTCCTTTTTGCCGAGAGTCCGGTTCAGGTCTGCTGTAGTAATTGTTTTCTTTTCGGTTTTAATATTGTTTTCCATGAATCCTATACCTCCTTTATTCCATTACTGCCGGTGAGATTTGTAAAAAAGAAAATGATCCGGCCTCATGGATTAAATATATGAAAATGATTCGGTAAAAAACAGACATTAAGTAGTGGACATTTTGAGGCTTATTTTTTTCGGCATTCCGAAAAAGCGCGAAAAATCCTTAACAAAGTCAAATTCTATCAGCAAAAAATCCTTAACAAAGTCAAATTCTTTCAAACGATAATAATACTATTTCAAAAGGATCAAGTCTCAGGTCTATGTTGTAGCTTCCATCCAGTTCCAACATATTCAGGGATGTTTTTGGGCTCAATATTCCGTTCAGCAGGCGAAGTGTTTCCTCGGAAAGACTTTCGCCGGATAAAACGGCTGCCTCTTTGTATGTGAAAACATATTCTTCCGATGCCATCCTGTATCGCTTCAGTATATATTTACCCTTGATGTTGTTGATGTTAAGCCTTACATCCCGTTTGAAAATATCATCGAACCACGTTTCGGGGTTTTCGTTATAAAAATAAACAAGTATCTGAAAATCATCAGTCCCGGGTGTCTGCGTAATGTAATACATATCGCCTGTTGCAACAAGCGAATCATCCATACGCTTAAGAAGATACAGCAGATGGTAAGCAGGATCGAACAAACCGCCCTTTGTCAGAAGGGCCGGATCCATTCGTTTTTTTTCGGGCAATTCATAGAGATCGATGATAGGACCGATTCCGGCTCCGCTGCGCCAAAGCCGGGAATGGAGTATACTGCACGGAATATATCCAATGCCGGGGAAGTTGTCATGCTGCTCATTAAAATGCCGGCTTGAAACAACTACCTCAGGCTCATCCATTTTTCCCTCGTTACAGATACTTTTTACGGCTTCAAGATATGAGTGTAAGTGCTTGATGTCTTCATCATTATCTACATAAAGACGTAAGGACAGGTTCAGTGTCCAAAAATCCGACAACATGACTTTTAATGATTTCCTGTCTTTTTTATAGAGCCTCAGAAACTCCATATCAATGCCGAGTTTATTAAAGCATATATCCTCTTTTATTTTCTTCAGCAGGGGGAAATCTGTTATGTGATCGTAGCGAAAACCGGATATACATATACAATCAGGCTTTAAAAAGCTTTCCGAAATATGTTCGGCATGAAGATCAAGACTGATTTCTGCGGATTTACCGCAGAATTTCTTAAGAAATAGATGAAGATCATTCCCATGCAGTTTTGGCATTTTGCATTCATTGCCGGCAATCGTGTGTCCGGCGTTAGTTTCTCTGTATTGCATAGGTGTCATGCGAAATACTTTTTCAAAACTTCCGTCGAAATACTTTTGCTTTGAAAATCCGCAGTCAAGAGCGATAGTCTGCAGGCTTTTTTCATTTTCGAGCAGAAGTCTGGCGGACTGCTCGACTCGCGCCATATTCACAAACATACGAAATCCCACGCCGCAGCCGTTTTTCAGAATATGCGTCAGATAATTTGTACTGATGTGTTCCATACTTGCCACATCTTCGATTTTGATCGGTTTATTGTAGTTGGTATATATGTAGTCAATGATTCTTCGGATCCGCATAAGCTGGATCTCATTGTCCCGAAAGACATTATTAAACTCGGGGAAATAATTACCGATGAAATAACACTGAAAATACCGGATAAGTAAACTCAATATTTCCTCTCCGATCTTAAATAATCCGTTCCTCTCCGGTTCCAATGTCCCGAGAAGCAAAGGAAGCTGCTTCAGAAGAAAATTGCCGAGTATTTTCATTCCCGACATGTTTTCTTTCAGCGCGCTGTTGGCAAACTGATATGTGTTGATATCGGGGAATTCGGTTTTATAAGCTGTGAGATCGATATACTGCAGGAGAACGATACAGGGTTTTTCGCTTGTGGAATGCAGCCTGTGAAGTTCGTTTGTGCCGCAGATATAAATATCTCCTTCATTCATGGTAAGCAGGTTGTTGACAACAGTTAATTCAAAGGAGCCCTCCAGGACAAGAATGATCTCAAGAACATCCTTATGGATATGGAAGGGGTATTCCTCCACAAAATGTAATGCCGACCGAACAGGAACATCGGCGGGGAATTCGATATTTTCGTATAGCATTTTTCTGTCAGACTCCGTACTGGATTTTTTTCTTATTTACCATATCCATGATCGAAGGTATTTCTTCCTCCATCATATCTTTATAAAAACCTTTGTAATCGTAGCAAAGCTCCTCGAATTCTTTTGATTCGATGCTTGCGACAAAACCGTCTAATAGGTCAAAGTTCTTTTCGTAGGCATGCATGGAATTTGAACGGTGGGTATAAGTGCCTACGGATACACCGAGTTCATCCGCCACTTTCTCCTGCAGCCTGATAAGCGCAAAAGCGTTGAAATAAAATGCCTCAGGCAGATCGTTTGAACGAAACAGGATTTTACAATGAAGCTTATCGTCACGGATGAAATACTGGATCGACTGAAGGCAGGCCGGATCGTTATTAGAGCTGTCAACATCAAAATTTCGTAAATTCATGATTGCCCGGCGCGTAAACGGATCACGTTTCAGTTCATTGACCACAAAATCAAGTTGATGGGCATATCTGTCGTGATATGTGTATTCCCAAAGTGTCTCCGATTTGCCGATTATAAAGTCGAGAATGCCGTCAAGAATCTCCATTTCATACTGCTGGAGTTCATGAGGTCCTCCGATCATGAGCTTGCTGATACGCGGTTCCATGCAGGGTTCTTTTACGAAAACCGTTATACTTGCCTCTTTTTGCTTTTGATCATATGCCGGGCATTCTACCAGATCACCGTCTTTTCTTAGGGCAATGATGGCTTTGTGATAGGCTTCGGGAAGGGTTTTGCCTTCGACAAAAATTTCTTTCATTATCTACTCCATTTGAACGGACACTTTGGTTTTTGCTTTCCAGAATATGTGCTTTCTGTTATCATAATATATGATTATATTATAGCATGTAAATAGTTGTAAAACGTACAGTGATTGGGGAGAAGAAATGTCTGATTTACCAAAATACAAGCGCGTAATTTTAAAAGTCAGCGGTGAGGCTCTTGCAGGTGAGGACAAATTCGGATTAAACGATGATATGCTCGCTGTTGTTGCGGGTGAAATCAAAGCTGTGACTGAACTGGGGGTGCAGGTCGCAGTAGTTGTGGGCGGCGGTAATTTCTGGAGAGGCAGGACAAACAATAATATGGACAGGGCTACGGCGGACTATATGGGAATGCTTGCGACTGTCATTAATTCACTGGCTCTTCAATCCGCAATCGAAGCGATAGGCTTGAGTACCAGAGTCCATACCGCCATCGAGATGCGCGAGATCGCAGAGCCGTATATCCGCAGGCGCGCAATAACTCAGCTGAATTCCGGTGATATCGTGATTTTCGGAGCCGGTACAGGTAATCCGTTTTTCTCGACTGATACAACAGCAGCACTGAGAGCGGCGGAGATCGACGCGGATATCATACTGCTTGCAAAAAAAATCGACGCAGTCTACTCTGATGATCCTGAGAAAAACCCGGAAGCGATTCGTTACAGCCACCTGACCCATCACGAAGTGCTCGAAAAGGATCTTAAGGTCATGGACAGTACCGCGGCTTCACTTTGCAGGGATAACAATATCCCGATCCATGTATTTGCTTTGTCCGAGCCCGGAAATGTGCTCAGAGCTGTGCGGGGTGAGTCGATTGGGACAATAGTTGAATAGTTACGACAGCGGAACAAAACGAAGTTATTTTTTATTCATTAAATATGAGGAGGGGAACAATGTCGGATGACGTACTAAAAATACTGGAAGAAAAGATGGCAAAAACAACGTCTATCTTAAAAGAAAACCTTAATACGGTCAGAGCGGGTCGTGCTAATCCCGCGCTTTTGGATAAGGTGATGGTCGATTATTACGGAAACCCGACGCCGTTAAAAAGCGTCGCGAATATCTCAGTGCCGGATCCGCATTCTTTGCTGGTCACGCCTTTTGATCCACAGTCGATACACGAGATAGAAAAGGCAATCGCTGCAGCCAATATCGGCATCAATCCCGCAAATGACGGGAAAATCATTCGTCTGCAAATACCTTCGCTGACAGAAGAAAGGCGTAAAGAGCTGACTAAGGTGGTCGGAAAATACGGTGAGGATGCAAAGGTGGCGATCAGGAACGAGCGCCGCGAAGTAAACGATAAATTAAAAAAGCAGGAAAAGAACAGTGAGATCACCGAAGACGACCTGCATAATGATGAGAAATCAGTCCAGAAACTCACCGATGAAGGTATTAAAAATATCGAAGAGATAATCTCCGCAAAAGAAAAGGAGATCATGGAAGTCTGATGCCGGTAAAAGAGGCGCCCGCCGATATCAACGTGGATGTACCGACACATGTCGCGATCGTTATGGATGGGAACGGGCGTTGGGCAAAAAAGCATGGTTTAAAAAAGCTCGCCGGTCATGATGCCGGTATGCAGGCCATGAAAAAGATCGTCAGAAGGTCTTCCGAGCTTGGTATCAAATACCTTACCGTCTATGCTTTTTCCACCGAAAACTGGAAACGGAGCCGGGATGAAGTTACCGGGATTTTTAAGCTTCTCGTAAAATATGTTGATTCCGAGCTTGAGGAAATTTATCAGAACAATGTGGTTGTCGGAGTGATCGGGGATTATTCACCGCTGCCAAAGGACTCGATCAATGCTTTGCTCCGGTCTTTTGACAAAACGAAAGATAATACAGGGCTTCACTTTAATATTGCAATCAACTACGGCAGCAGGGCAGAGATAGTCAGGGCTGCTGCACTGATTGCGGAAGATGTGAGTGCAGGGAAGTTATCGGCAGATGATATAAGTGAAGATGACATAAGTTCCGGACTCTACACGACCGATATCCCTGATCCGGATCTTGTGATAAGAACAAGCGGTGAAAAAAGACTAAGCAATTTTCTGCTCTGGCAGAGCGCTTACAGCGAATTTGTTTTCACAGATGTGCTATGGCCGGATTTTTCGACACAGGAATTCGAACGCTGTTTGGATGAATATTATAATAGGGAACGACGGTATGGCGGAAGATAAAAAAGAAGGACTGAAAAAAAGCAACCTGAAGGCCAGAGTTTTATCGGGCCTGATCATGGCTCCGCTTCTTGTTGTTGTACTCATAGACGGATATGTGCTTGCGGTTGCGACCTTTATTATTGCCATGCTGGGACTCAGGGAGTTTTATACCGCAGTCGAAAAAGCACCCGCACTGGATAAAAAAGTCAGACCCTCCTTCGGGATCGGTTATGTATGTGTATTTCTTCTGTATTTGTCATCACTGATCGGACATTTTTCGATAAGTGTCAACCGGTTTACGGGAGAAAGTACTTATGAAACCGAAATAACTTTATCGGGAATGACAGTAATATGGCTTATCTTTGCCGTGCTGCTTTGCCTTCTGATGCTGCTGGACAGCAAGCGCAGCTTAGGTGATGCTCTTGCTACCATTGCGGGAGTAATGTACATAGGTTTCCTGCTTTATCATATGGTTTCTATTTCGGGAATAATGTCATGGGATCCCGTTGTTATATGGCAGGCGAGGTCAAACTATGCCTGGTTTGTTATTTTTACGGCATTCGGCTCTGATATTTTTGCGTATTTTGCGGGGACGCTTTTCGGTAAACATAAAATCGCCCCGAAAATCAGCCCGAAAAAATCTGTGGAAGGATTTATCGGCGGAATTTTCGGGAGTACACTCTTATGCGGCCTATACGGATGGTTTTATATGCCGGATTTTTTTGTGCACAGTCTTATTATCGGAGTTTTAGGCAGTATCTTTGCATTGCTCGGCGACCTTTGCGCATCCGCTATCAAGCGCCGCCTGGGCATAAAGGATTTCGGGAAACTTATTCCCGGACACGGAGGCATACTCGACAGGATAGACAGCATACTGTTTACGGCACCCTTCGTAAACTACTATGTAACGATCGCCATGCTGATCTCTTTCAAAGGAACGCTATATTTTCAGATGTGATCTGATGGAGTCTAATGGATGATAAGGTAGAAAAGAAACAAAGTATTTTTATTAATTTCTTTAAATCAAACGCGCTGTTTGCCGCACTGATTCTATTTTTGTTTATTGGCAGCTATTTTCTTGTTGCAGCAGTGTTTGCATTGGCTGTGTTGGCTTTGAAAGAGTTCTTTCAGGCTGTTGAAAAAGCGGATGTAAACGGCCGGAAGATAAAACCTTCGTTTAAAATCGGCTGTATCAGTGTTTCATTCTTATACATTGCTACTTTTATATTTAACCTTATTTATAATTTAAACGAACCGGATTGGAACTATGATGAGTGGGATGATGAATATGGAATGCAGGAATACGTTGACGAAACAGTGTCTTCCTCAGTAAATGATCCAAATTCTTCGGCTCTTGAGTTTCTGGATGATATCATCTCATACTCCGAGTTAGTTTTGCCGGTATGGCTGATCGGAACCTTCATACTATGCTTCTGTTTGATGGTACGCAAAGACAGGGATTTCACCGATGGCATATATACATTTTTCGGGATATTTTATGTTGGTTTCCTGATATATTGGTTTTTCATATATACTCTGTACGGAGCTAATAGCCGTTCGTTTACTTTCGCTATTTTGGTGACGATAGCGGCCTTAGTTATGAAATTTTTTGAGTATATTTTTGACTATCTTGAAGATAAAAATCGGGGGAAATCAAAGGTTTCCCCAAAGATCTCCGGAAGAAAATATTTTAAACTATCATTTATAATCATATGCTTATTACTTGTCGCATGCACTATAGTAACTTTCATAATTGCTCCGGAATATCTGCTGATGATACTAATACTTGGTGCTATATGCTGCATTGCGGCAAAGCTCGCGATATGGTGCTCCGCGGCAATAAAAAAACATCTGGGGATAAGTGAATTCGGAAGTATCATTCCCGGTTATGGAGGTATTCTGGATAAAATCGCCAGCCTGATGTTTATCGTTCCTGTGGCTTCCTTTCTCCAGGGCTTTGAAGGGTTTTTAATATTTCCCATTACCGATTAACATCATGGAATAATCACATTATCTGATTAAAATAATAATGATTTGTTTGCGAAAAACTTGATGCAATTGCAGAACTAACTTAATTGATTATAGTGGTATATGCAGGAAATATCTTTTAAAAAATATATAATGATACAGAGACAATGATAAACAATGAAAAGACAACAACTGAATATTCGGGGCTGAAGAGAGTGGGCATATTCGGTTCCACCGGATCGATAGGCACACAGGCTCTTGAAATCATTGACAGAAGCGACGGAAGACTAATACCTGTTTTCCTTTCCTGCGCGGAAAACGTAAAGAAGCTAAAAGAACAGATAGAAAAATATGATCCCGAAGCGGTATGTGTAGGTAAAGAGATTGCAGAGCACCACGACGAAAATGATGCAAGTGGAACCGGTGATGAAGATATTGTTGTTTCACTTAAAAAGGAATATCCGGGAGTTAAGGTATTCTGCGGAGCCGAGGGGCTTGTTGAGGCGGCTGCCGTGCTCGATATCGACGTAATGCTGAATTCACTTGTAGGGATCTCAGGGCTTGCCCCCACATTGTCATTTATCGGACGCAGGGATTCTTCAGGCAGGAAAATTGCGCTTGCAAATAAAGAGACGCTAGTGACAGGCGGACGCTTTGTCACAGAAGCAGCATTGGATGCGGGCCTTTCCATCAAACCTGTTGACAGTGAGCATAGCGCGATATACCAGTGCCTGCGCGGAAATGATATATCCTCGGTCAGGCGGATAATACTGACCGCGTCGGGTGGACCTTTCAGGGGATGGGAAAAAGAACAGCTCGTCAATATAACACCTGAGCAGGCTCTTGCGCATCCGAACTGGAATATGGGCGCAAAAATAACGATAGACTCAGCCACGATGATCAATAAAGCGTTTGAGATCATAGAGGCAAAATGGCTGTTCGGACTCAGCGCGGAGCAAATCGATGTTGTTATCCACCCACAGAGCATTGCGCATTCATTTGTCGAATTTAAAGACGGCATGATACTGTCCCAGCTTGGTGCTCCGGACATGCGTCCACCGATTTCATACGCACTGTCAATGCCGGACCGTTGGGAAATAAATGCGGATTTTATTGATTTTGCCGGCATCGGATCATTGGAATTTGAGGCGCCTGGCGGTTTTATCAAGCGCAGCCTTGATCTGGCATATAAGGTACTGAGGCACAGCGAGCAGGGCTTTGACAGCCCAAGCATAGTGCTTAACGGCGCAAACGAAGAACTTGTTGCGATGTTTTTAAGAAGAGAAATCGCATTCCCTGAAATCATAGATATCTGTGATAGAATACTGGAGGGACACGAACCTGTTAAAATACAAAATCCGGCTGAGATCTTTGAAACAGATAAAATGGCAAGATCATCAGTAGGCGAGGCGATAAGAGAACTCAGGCAGTAATCATCCCGGGGGAATGAATGGATATAAGAGATAAAGCAACTTTTAAAAGAGCAGTGATACTTTTCCTGATAGCTGCATTGTTATTGGCCTGCGTTATCCACTATAAAGAAGCCTTTACCCTGATATTCCAGGTGCTCAGTCTGGTTACGCCGCTAATAGTCGGAATATGTATGGCATTTGTTTTTAATGTAGTTTTGAAGCTGCTCGAAAATCGGGTTTTCATAAAGATTACCGACAAGGCGGATCCGACGAAAAGATCCGGCAGGTTTTGGCTGAGATTTATCAGACCACTGTCGATACTGCTTACAATAGCAATCATTTTCGGCATCATCACTCTACTGATAGCTTTGGTCGTTCCTCAGCTAAAGCAATCCGCGCAGTTGCTTTCACAGGAACTGCCGACATTCATGGCTTCTATGCAGGATTTTATAAATAGTACCTTGGGCCGATTAGGTTTCAGCAACGTAGAAGAAGCAATGCCGGTGATCGACTGGAATTTTGTGTTAGATAGGCTGGGCAGCTTCTTTTCCGGCAACAGCACGGAAATAATAGGGACAATAACAAGCATTACATCAGGAGTATTCGGTGTATTCATCAACGTAGGCGTTGGTTTTGTATTTTCTATATACATTCTTCTGCAAAAGGAAAAACTCATCAGGCAGGTTACAGGCCTCACATATGCTGTTTTCAGTGAGGAAAAAGCAAATACCATTGTCGGGGTAGGGAAGCTGTCAAATGAGATATTCGGCAAGTTCATAACCGGACAATTCCTTGAAGCCCTGATACTCGGAACCATGTGTTTTATCGGAATGACATTACTAAGCCTGACAAAATTCTTTGAATTCCCATACGCCTTGATGATATCGGTAATAATCGCTTTCACATCGCTGATCCCAATAATAGGTGCTTTTGTCGGTACTGCATTCGGAGCCTTACTTATACTTATGCAGGAGCCGATCCAGGCGCTTTGGTTCATCCTTTTTATCATTGTCATCCAGCAGATAGACAGCAATGTCACATATCCGAAAATAATAGGCAAATCCATAGGGTTGCCGGGCATTTGGGTGCTTTTTGCGGTCATAGTCGGAGGCAGTATCTATGGTATACTGGGGATAATATTGGGGATACCTATATGCTCGGTGCTCTATATCATTATCAGGAACTGGGCAAATGAAAGGCTGAAGAAAAAAGGAATAGATATCAGTAAAGTTGAAGCCAGAGATATGAGACTATCCGAATCAGGAGGAGAAATCCCGGATCCGGTAGAAAATGAAGAAGATAAAGATTCGGAGTAATGTGATTTATTTATAGATTATTTGTTTCTGCAAGGTGCGATTCATTTATCCCGATAGCAGAAATGGAGCGAAAAAATGTTTGTAGTGTACGCAATAATAATATTCGCCATATTGATCCTGATCCATGAGATCGGGCATCTTCTTTCCGCAAAAGCTGTGGGGATACATGTTGAAGAATTTGCGCTTGGCATGGGACCAAGAGTATTCAAATTTGAGCGCGGCGGGACCATATATTCACTCAGACCGGTCCCGATCGGAGGCTTTTGCAGGATGGAAGGCGAAGACGAAGATTCCGAACACCCGAATGCATTCAACAAAAAACCCGCCCCGGCAAGGGCATTTGTTCTGCTCTCGGGCTCTCTGGCAAATGCTCTGTTTACGGTTATTGTCCTATGGCTGCTGATTTTCTTTGCCGGAAAAGATCATTCCATCAGCGAGTTTTTTATGAGTTTTATAAAAGGCATCAAGGGCACCGGAAACATCGCTGTTATGATGTATGAAGCTATCGGGAAACTCTTTACCGGTAGGATGGGACTCGATAATTTGATGGGGCCGGTAGGCATCACACAGACAGTCAGCGAAACCGCAAAATTGGGCTTTGATTATTTGATATATTTTGCGGCGATAATAAGCCTGAACCTTGGTATCGTCAATCTGCTTCCGCTGCCTGCTCTTGACGGTGGCCGCCTGCTGTTTCTGATAATCAGGCTGTTTACCGGCAAGGCTATCAGTGATTCTCTTGAAGCCAAGATCCATTTTGTAGGGATAACTTTACTGATCGGACTGATGGTTTACATCACCATCATCGATATCACCAGGATCGCTTCACCGTAATATAGACAGAAGAAGAGTCAATGGCATACAGAAACGAAATAGGAAGATACATTACCCGT
>Ga0123353_10006514_pt1 | contig 15556 bp, 12 predicted proteins | sample TergutLab28metaG_3_FD_92763 | JGI IMG/M metagenome (GOLD analysis project Ga0123353, IMG submission 92763) | Labiotermes labralis P3 segment gut microbial communities from Petit-Saut dam, French Guiana - Lab288 P3 | ecosystem: Host-associated > Arthropoda: Insects > Digestive system > Gut ... | reverse complement strand
CTGCGACCGGAAATACGGTATGACTGGACCAACTATGCCAATGGGTTTAAGCCTTTCGGCAACCAAACGCAGGCGGAACAGTTGACCGCTGGCGGCTCCGTCGTTGTGAAATTCTAACCGATACGGTGCTACAGTCGCCTTTCCCGCTTTCTTGCCCAGTCTGTGGTCTGCAATGGATTCCGGGTGTCAATGCTGTCGAAGTACAGCAGTCGGGAGGGTTCCGGTGAATTGAAATCGGCGGCAAGTCGGCTATACCCTTCCCGTTTAGAAACTGCTCTTTTTCAATTTTTTGGAAATCACTACTTGTACTGTCCAACTTACAATCGTCTATTGTATCGTCTTGGCGGCAGGATATTCTTTGTGGCGTAATGGTAAAAGTATGCTTGCTCCTTTCTCAACGAACGATTCTGTATTGCTGTTGCGGGACTTTTCATTCACTACCGTTCAGGAGATCGTACACGGCTCAATACCGACAGGCTAACGCCACGCCGGCTCTTTCCGTCTCACCACCGTGGAATGCACGACAGATCAAGCGACACCGTCCAGACCATCAGGAGTAGCACCAGGAACAAGCCGAACCAACTTAAAATGACCATCACCAGTTCATTCGGCGGACGACCGAAAATTCCTTCGTACAACAAAAATACAACGTGTCCGCCATCGAGCGGAGGAATCGGCAACAGATTGATCACCGCAAGGTTCGCCCCTATCAGACAGAGAAGCATCAAATACTCCGTCCAACCTGCCAGCGCAATTTGGTAAAGAATCTGTACAATTCCCACCGGTCCATTGAGTGCCTTGGGAGAAACGGTGCCGTTAATGAGCGAATTCACCGAGCTATAGACGAGCAACGTATAATCCACCGTCCGGATCGTTCCACTTACCAAGGCATCGCCAATGCCTTGCGACTTGGTAATCGTCAATTCCGGCATCAGAGAGAAACCGCGATCCACCTGGAACCAATCGTCCGCCTCCAAAATCGGCAGATCGACGATTTTGGTTTTCCCTCCAAGACTTTCAAGAACGAGACGAACAAAAAGAACTTTTTCTTCTCCATCATCTTCCTGCGGCGTACTCAATCCCAGTGCATCCGACATTCTCCGCAGGACTCCTGCTCCTCCTTCCCTCTGAACTGCATTTTGTAATAGAAAGGTAAAAATGTAGGGAACATCGACTTTCTCGCCAATACTGTGGATCAAAAACCCGTCGTCCGATGTATGGCTGAAAGAATTTTTAATCAACAGACGGTCGCAGTTGACGAATTCAACACTGACAACCCTATCCCCGACTGCCGGGACAGGTTGCGCCGACAATTCCGACTCATACTCCGCGACACCGGCAATCACCGGTTCGACGTGCCACGCCAATCCGAGGGCGGCACTCCCCAACGCATCACGCATCGAAAACTCCGTCAAGTCCGAAAGAATACGATTTGGACTCAATTCGAGAGTCAACGTTTGTTCTTCGCCGTCGGCTTTTTTGACGACCAGTTCGACCGTTTTTTGCTCGGCATTGACTTTTCGCAAGACAATCTGCGGCAATTTGAACGGATCAAAGTTGGCATCGCCATCGATTGAAACGATGGTGTCACCCGCCTTGATCCCCTGTCTCGCCGCATCGGAGCCTGACAGCACGGAGACAATCGCTCCCATCTTGAACCGGACAGGAATCTCCCGCATCGGTATTGCAGGGACTTCCGCCTCCTCACCGCCGAAAGTACAAGTAATCGGCTGTCCGATTCTCCTATACTGTGCTTCTTGGTACTCGCGGTAACTGTTAACAGGCTGACCGTCCACCTTTTCGAGCCATATCGGATTGCTCTCCGTAACCTTGCGCAACACTTCCAATGTCTCTTCGGGATAATACTGCTTGCTACGTCCTAATCGTTGTTTGTGAAAGAGTTCAAGCGTATTCAACGATACCACGCCGATGTTCGGAACAAGGTCTCCCGCCCGCTTTCGGGGAGAAACGTCAACGGTCAGCGATTCCCCTTCACGTTCGAGAGTCAACTGTATCGTTTTGGTGCCCGCGATCATTTTCTTGTTGACATCTTTGAATTCTCTGGCAACCGTACCGTTGATGGCGGTGATTCTATCACCGGTTTGCAAACCTGCTTCCCAAGCGGGGGAGCCGGAGATTACATTTCCGACTGCCGGTGCCTTTTCGGTTACACCGACCATAAACGCTCCGGCAGCGCAAACGATGGCAAAGAGAAAGTTCATGACCACTCCCGCCACGATGATGGCGAGACGTTGCGGTACCGTCTTGGAGAGGTAACTTTCAGGAGAAAAAATAGCGGGCTGCGCAAGAGCGGAGGGCGCAAGCCCTCCGGTTTCGGCATCAAGAGCGGGGGGCGTAAGCCCGCCGGTTTCGCTCTGCGCCAATTTCGCCCGTTCAATTTCGGCTTGAATCGCCCCGGGATTATCTTCCTGTCCCAGCATTTTGACGTAACCGCCGAGGGGAAAGAGTCCGAGTCCGTATTCGGTTTCGCCCCATTTGAATTTGAAGAATTTGAGTCCCCAGAAGTCAAACCAGATGTAAAATTTATCCACTCGGACTCCGCACCACCTGGCGACGGCAAAATGTCCGAGTTCATGCACGATGATTACGGCATTAAGTCCGAGAATGACGAGCAGCACTCCGTATGTTACCGTCCAAATATCAGCGAGAATCTCCATTGAAATAGGGTAAAAAGGGGGACCTGTCATTGTACACCGTTTTGCTCTTATCGCAAGCGGTTGCGGCGTAGGGCGATTATGTTATACTCCTAGTTATGTTGCGAATTGTTCACCTGCTCACACTTTTTTACGTCATTGTTTTGACTCTTCTGTTGGAAATGCCGAATGTGCCGTCGGAATATGATCCCATCCCGAGCCCGATGGCGGTATGCAAACACATCGCCGCCTTGTCGATTCTCGGATTTCTCATCGAACTGGGACGCACGAGAAAATCGATGACATTCTGGTTGGGCATACTCCTTCTATACGCTACCACCGCAGAAGCGATGCAATGGGTATTAGAGCCAATATGCCACCGGTATTTCGATTGGCAAGACATGTTGCACAACGTTGTGGGAGTGTTGCTCGGTGTGCTCATCGGTTATTTTTGCCGCCCTCTCGTGAAAAGACCAAGCAAAACACTTGACAAAATGGGATAAACCTACTAGCATATAATGAATGACCATCGCGAAACGAATTACCGACTTGGTTGGCAATACGCCTCTCCTTGAACTCTCGAATTACGCCCGGAAGAATGATTTGAAGGCAATTTTGCTCGGCAAGTTGGAATACTTCAATCCATCGGGGAGCGTCAAAGACCGTGTTGCCGCCTCGATGCTTGACGATGCCGAAAAACGAGGCTTGATCAAAGCCGGCAACACCACGTTGATCGAACCGACCAGCGGCAACACCGGCATCGGACTCGCAGCGATTGCCGCCGCACGAGGATACCGACTCATTCTGACCATGCCGGAGACGATGAGCATCGAACGGCGAAAACTGCTCAACATCTACGGAGCGGAACTCGTTCTGACCACAGGGGCAAAGGGAATGAAAGGGGCAATCGAAAAAGCCGAGGAATTGCTCAAAGAGGTGCCGAACAGTTTTTCGCCGAGCCAATTTGACAATCCCGCTAACCCGGAAACGCACCGCCGCACGACCGGACCGGAAATCTGGCGGGACACAGACGGCAAGATCGATTATCTCGTCTGTGGTGTCGGAACCGGCGGAACGATTACCGGTGCGGGGGAATTCTTGAAATCGAAGAATTCGGGTCTGAAAGTCATTGCAGTCGAACCGGCGGATTCTCCGAAACTCTCCGAGGGAACATCGGGCACGCACCGGATCACGGGCATTGGGGCGGGCTTCATTCCGAAAGTGTTGAATACGGAAATTTACAATGAAGCGATCGCGGTGAGGGACGACGATGCGTTCGCGACTGCTAAAATGTTGGCGAAAACGGAGGGGTTGCTTCTGGGTATCTCTTCTGGGGCGGCACTTTGGGCGGCAACGCAGATTGCTCTGCGTCCGAGTGCATCGGGCAAAACGATTGTTGTGATCCTTCCCGATACCGGTGAACGGTACCTTTCGACCGCGTTGTTTACGGAATAGAAAAGAGCCGGAGACAGAGTCGACTGGGAACGTCAGGAAAATCGGGAGCGAAGGCAACGCCCGGTTTTTTTTAGATGGTACTCCGAGGCAGGGGGTATTGCACCACCCCGTTCTTACGTACAAAGCTGGCTTGCATAAGCACCCGAAAAATGTTACAATACGAATCAGAGTAAGGCTTTGCGAGGAGAAATGGGCAATGGCGGTTCAACTGGTGGTGGCGACGGGAAATCGAATAGGGCAAATCATCTCCGTGCCGGTAGAGAAATTCATTATCGGTCGGGCGGACGATTGCCACTTGAAGGCACGCAGTGCAATGATCAGCCGTTACCACTGCGCCATTCTCGTTGGCGACGAAGTGGTCGTGCGTGATCTGGGAAGCAAGAACGGCGTTCGGCTCAACGGAAAAAAAATCAGTGCCGAACAAAAACTCGAAAACGGCGACCATTTGGTGGTCGGTCCACTGGAGTTCTATGTCCATATTGCAGATGACGAATCGGTTGACGTTCCTGCTGACATCCATGCCAGCGAACATATCAGTTGGTATTACCAACAGAATGCCAGCGATGTTTCCCCCGAATTCTCTGACACGGTTCTGTTGGATCACTTGAAATCGTTGAGTCCAGCAACCAAAACGGAGCCGGAGCAACCCGTGCTTGACCTCGTGAAAAAATTCTTGTAATTTTCGCCATCTAGTCAAGATACTTGCTAATGACCGAAATGAGAATTTTATTGTCAATCGGTTTGGAAATATAGTCATCGCAACCCGCCTCGAGTGTCTTTTCTCGGTCGCCGGTTAAAGCGTGTGCCGTTACCGCGATGATTGGACGGCGATAACCATGCTTGCGTAAAAACGAGGTTGCTTCATACCCATCCATCACGGGCATCTGCATATCCATCAAGACCACGTCGAAGAAGAGACCATTGTCGATGTCTTGCATCACCTTTTGCACGCCCAACGCACCGTTGTCGGCAATGGCGACTTGCGCTCCCGCGTCCCGGAGCAACGTCACCATGATCGCCTGATTCACTGCCATGTCTTCGACGACAAGGATTCTTGTATTATGAAGCGGTAAGTTTCGATCTGTCGCTGGATTCTCTGATTTTTTCTTCGGTATCCTAATATCAAGTCCCGATAGCAGCTGCGATCCTTGGCGTTTTGCCTCTGATTTTCTTTCCTGCTCTGCCAACACTGCTTCTGCATACGCGCCCTCCGGCACATAGACGTTTAGCAACAACGAAAAGGTGCTTCCTTGTCCCGGTGTGCTCACAACGTTTATCGTTCCATCCATAAGAGTTGCCAACCGCATCGCAATACTGAGTCCAAGTCCCGTGCTACGTTTTTGGGCTGAAGTCGACGAATCCAAGTGCCTGAACGGCTTAAACAACTCCTGAATTTGCGCTGGTGAGAGTCCGATGCCCGTGTCAACCACGCTGATCTTGATGAGCATAGATGTGGCGGCAAAAAACTCTGGAGGTTTCGCGTCAGACCCTTTTGAAGATACGGGGGATTTTATCGCCATGGACACGGAATCTGCACTGCTCACGACATCGCACAAAACGGTAATCGTCCCCTTTTCGGTGAATTGGATCGCGTTGCAGATCAGGTTCACCAAAATTTGCCGGATCCGCACCGGGTCGCTCAAAATAACCGGCGGAACACCACTGCCATACTTTATGGAAAGATCCAAGTGTTTGGCAATGACATTCGGCTTTTCGGTATGACAAATGTCGTGAACGATCTGCTTGATCGAAGTGGGAACGGACTCAATTTTCAACAGATTGGCATCGATTTTGATGTAGTCAAACACATCGTTGATGATGGCGAGCAAATCGTTGCAACTCTTCTTGATAATGTCTAAGATTCCTTCGGTTTCTTCTTTGAGTTCGGCACTACAGTTTTGGATAATCCGTTGGGTCAGGATTTCGGTAAAACTGGTGAGCGCATTCATCGGCGTTCGGATCTCGTGACTCATATCGACGAGAAATTCGCTCTTGGCTTTGATTGCCGACTCCATGTCTTTGTTGGCGGCGACCAATTTTTCCCGGTGGGCTTCCGCTTTTCGCAGTTGCACGTGTAATCGGACGCAGACGGCGATTGCGGCGATCAGTAGAATGACTGCTGTGACCGCAATTCCGCCGTACAATGCGGCAACACCGAATAAACCCATCGATTCAGGAAACATACCCGAAGTGTACCAGTTTTGGCAGGAAATGCAATCCCTTCGTCACAAATTGAGATGCCCGGATATCGCTCTTGCGATTCACCGTCCGAACTCCGCCGTCCATTGCCGTAATCGTTTCGCTAATTCGTCCGTCAGGAATGACTCATCGAGTCGCCAAATCCAGTTGCCGTCGGCGTAACCGGGAAAATTTATCCGCGCCGACGTGGGAAGTCCCAACAAATCCTGCATCGGAAAGATCGCCACAGTACCCAGCGAACTCATCACCTTGCGAATGATCCCCCACAACACCGTTTCCCGATTAACTGGACAGTCCGGCGGCAAGCATTGCTTAATCATTTCAAGCAGAAACGCAATGTCCCAAAACGGCTCCGGCTTCTTGCGGTCAGCTAACACTTCGTCGAACCACGCCGAAAGCGTGTCGGTGTCATGCGTGCCGGTACAGACGAGCGAGTTTTCCCGCCATTCAAGCGTCGCATCGGTATTGCGGCGGAAATCAAACATAAACTGGAAAACATTGATGCCGGGAAAGTTGAACTTGTCCCGAAGAGCATGGACTCCCGGATTCATTACGCCGAGGTCTTCCGCGATCAGTGACGCATCGGGAAATTGCCGCAACATTGCCTCGAAAAAGTCATCGGCAGGTCCCGGCAACCACACGCCCGGATCGTTGGGGTCCGGTTGCGGGGTCATACTGAAATAATTGTAAAACCCAATGAAATGATCGAGCCGAACGGCATCGAATCGATGAAGCGACCTACCGATTCGATGAAGCCACCAAGTATAATCTTCGGCTTTGTGTACGTCCCAATCGAAGAGCGGAGCATTCCAACGCTGTCCATCGGGATTGAAACTGTCGGCAGGCACCCCGGCAACGCGGAGCATGTGTCCGGCATCGTCGAGTTGAAATAAGTGCCGATTCGACCATGTATCCACACTGTTTTTAGAAACGTAAATCGGCACATCGCCGATCAGTTGGATGCCATGTTGTCGGCAGTAATCGTGCAGTTCGTTCCATTGGACTTCAAACAATACCTGCAAAAAAGCATGAAAAGCGGCTTCCGTTTCAAGATGAGGATCGGAAAAAACGCGTTTGAGTGCATCTTGGTTAGCATTTTCCACATCTTCGTCCGTCCACTTTGTCCAATCGAACGTGCCATATTTTCCGCTCAAAGCACAAAATGCCGCATGCGGACCAACCCAGGGGGATTCGTCCACGAAACGGTCGAACGCGTCGTGGTATTTCGTTCCACGAGTTCGGCGATACGTCTCAAAGGCTTTATGGAGGCGGGGCATTTTCACGTCTCTGGCGGCGCGGAAAGCGGACTGTGACCGGGGACCTTGCGGCAAACCGGCAATGTCGTCCGGCTGTAAAAGACCCGACTGAACGAGGTCTTCAAGATCAATGTAGAGCGGTTCGCCGGCGAAGGTCGAAATGCTGGCATAAGGGGAAGAACAATCGTCAATAGGATTGACGGGCAGGACTTGCCAAGCCTTTTGCCCGGCTCGATGGAGAAAATCGACGAACCGTCGTGCACCATTTCCGAGGTCGCCGCAGAGCGGACTACCAGGCAGTGAGGAAATCGGCATAAGTACGCCGCTAATACGTTGTTTGAATCCCATAAAATGACCTTCCGAATTCGTTGCAACGATTTTCCGAATTTTAGGGCGGTTGTCAAGGTGTGCGTTCTCGGGACACATGAGCGTATCAAAGGGCAATACGGTACCCCTCTTGACGAACAATAGCAATATCAATTAAAATGGAACCAACAAACAGTGAATCAACATGCGAACAAAAGCAGTCAGGTTATACGGAAAAAACGATTTGCGGTTGGAAGAGTTCGAACTTCCGCCCATCACGGAACACGAGATACTCGCAAAAGTAGTATCGGACAGCATTTGTATGTCCACCCATAAGGCGGCGATCCAAGGAGCAGATCACAAACGTGTCCCGCACGATATAGCGACAAACCCAACGATCATGGGGCACGAGTTCTGCGGCGAATTGGTCGAAGTCGGCGCAAAGTGGCAGCACCAATTCAAGCCAGGGGATCGGTTTGCCATTCAACCGGCACTGAATTACAAGGGATCGTTGGATGCTCCCGGCTATTCCTACCCCTACATCGGCGGCAACGCAACCTATATCGTCATTCCCCGCGAAGTGATGGAACTGGGATGCCTGCTGACATACAAGGGGGAGGGATTCTTTTACGGGTCTCTGGCGGAACCGATGAGTTGCATTGTCGGCGGCTTCCATGCCAGTTACCATACCAAAGCCGGAAGTTATGTTCACGAAATGGGGATCGTGAACGGGGGCAATATGGCAATGTTGGCAGGGGCGGGTCCGATGGGGTTGGGTTCCATCGACTATGCCCTTCATGGGGATCGGAAGCCAAAATTGCTCGTGGTCACGGACATCGACGACACGAAACTGAACCGGGCGGCATCATTGTTCACCGTTGAACATGCCGCAACATGTGGGGTAGAGTTGGTTTACAAAAACACGTCCGATCCGGCGGAACTGCTCGCACTCACCGGCGGAAAAGGCTACGACGATGTGTTGGTCAATGTACCGGTGGTGGCTGTGGTCGAACTGGCAGATAAGATACTAGCGAAAGACGGTTGTCTGAACTTTTTTTCCGGTCCTACAAATCCAGCCTTTACGGCACCGTTCAATTTCTATAATGTCCATTACGCTTCCACCCATGTTGTCGGAGTGAGTGGCGGTAATGCCGATGACTTGCTCGAATCTCTTCGTTTGATCGAACGGGGAACCATTAACCCGGCAACAATGGTCACGCACGTCGGCGGAATGGACTGCGTGATCGATACGGTGTTGAATCTGGAAAACATCCCGGGCGGAAAGAAGTTGATCTATAATCACGTTGACATGCCGCTCACCGCCATCGAAGATTTTGATAAAATCGACGTACCGCTATTCAAAAAACTGGCGGAAATCACAAAACGTAACAACGGTTTGTGGTGCGTGGAAGCGGAAAACGCACTGCTTGGACGTTAGCCGCTTGGATGTTAGCCGGAAAGTATCATACCGGCTTATGTCACCGATGTTACCGAGCCGCGAATGTCAAAGAGCGAAAACAGAGGGCGAAAACAGAACCGGGGATGGAACGGTTCTCCGCGTAGTCCCTGGCGCGTCTGCCTACTGATTCTCGCTACTGATTTCTCGCCTACTGATTCTCCTTGTCAAACGCCCCATCAAATGCAATCGTGCTCGGCGAGAAGTTGATCTTCTTGACAAACGCACAGGCTTCGGTCGCACCGAATTCACGATCCATTCCCATGTCTTCCCACTCAACGGAGAGCGGACCATTGTAGCCAATGTGGTTGAGTGCCCGAATGATCTCCTCGAAATTCACGCTACCGTGTCCCAGCGAGCGGAAGTCCCAACCGCGGCGTGGATCGCCGAAGTTCAAGTGCGAAGCCAAAATGCCCGTCTTGCCGTTCAGTTGCACCTTCGTGTCCTTCATGTGGACGTGATAGATGCGATCCTTGAACCGATAGAGGAACTCTACCGGATCAACCCCTTGCCAAATCAGGTGCGACGGGTCGAAGTTAAATCCGAATTCCGGTCTCCATTTCAAGGCATCGAGTGCCATTTCGGTGGAGTAAATGTCGAACGCAATTTCCGTTGGGTGAACTTCCAACGCAAACTTCACGCCGCATTCGCCGAAGACATCGAGAATCGGATTGAACCGGTCGGCAAGAAGTTTGAATCCGTCGTCGATCCAACTTTGCGGAACCGGCGGGAAGGAATAAAGATAGGACCAAATGCTGGAGCCAGTGAAGCCGTTGACGACTTTGACCCCCATTTTCTGTGCTGCGCGGGCAGTGTCGGCGAGTTCCTTTGCGGCTCGTGCGTTGACTCCATCGGGATTGCCGTCTCCCCAGACGTAAGGGGGCAGAATCGATTGGTGCCGGGAATCGATTTTGTCGAGTACGCCCTGCCCAACGAGGTGGGCAGCGAGTGCCCAGCACTCCAAGCCGTTCGCTTTCATAATTTCCCGGCGACCGGCGCAGTAGTCGCTTTCACTGAGCGCTCGCTGGACTTCGAAGAGTTCGCCCCAGCAGGCGAGTTCGAGTCCGTCGTAGCCGAAACTCTTTGCTTTCGGTGCAAGTTCGGCGAGTTTCAGGTCTGCCCACTGTCCGGTTGTCAATGTTACTGGTCGTGCCATAATTTCTGTTCCTCTCTGTTGAAATGGGAATTAAGGGTGAATAATCTGACTCATTCTACATACCGCAGAGGGGATGTGCAAGTCCCCCGGAATGGTTTTTCGGAAATGCAATCTTACAATTGCGGCTCTGCGAACATTCGGGAAATTTGTTCCATCACTTCCCCCGCCGCCCGACTCGCAGAGAAAAACTCCAAAGCACTTTCCCTGCCAGTTACGCTCAACTGCCGGCGTTTGGATTCGTCGGCAAATATCTGTTCCAATGCTTCGACCAAAGCATTTTTGTCATCGGGATCGTACAGAACACCACCGCCGGACTTTTCGACCAACTCCGGGAACGCCGACCGCGCCGGAAGCACCACCGGCGCACCCGCCGCGAGGGCTTCAATCACATAAAAACCAAACGGCTCATTGCACACCGCAGGAACCGAAAAAACATCCAACGAACGCAGAAATTGAATCTTTTCCTCCCGGCTGACGTTCGGATGGAAACTGACATCTTCAAGAATCCCTTCCAGTTTGAATTTCAATTTGAGTATTTCGACCCAATCTTCGTTCCACGGATTCAAATTGCCGCCGATCTTCAATTTGAGTCCCGGGATGTTACCTCGCTTGCGAAGTTCGATGAACGCATCCACGAGAATGTTCAGTCCCTTGTCGGCACACATTCTCGCAAAGAAACCGAGTGTCGGTGGTCGCTCCGCTTCGGTTGCAACATCATCAGCAACATCATCAGCAAAACCGTCGGTGTTGATGCCGTTATAGATGACGTGTATTTGTTTCTCGCTCGGCAATTCCAATCGCTCACGCATACATTCTGCAAAATGCCGGCTCGGTGCGATCAACAGATCAACCTCTTTGGCGTTGGAGCGAATCAGCGACCATGCCTGACTGCGATACGGTTCGGGCAGTTTGTCCAAAAATCCGTCTTCGCCGGTCAAAAAACAGACCGTCTTTGCACCGGTCGTCTGCCGAATGTGATTGTGCGCACCCAATAGCAATGCGTTGGAGAACAACACGACCTCCGGCATGTGTTCCTTTTGCAGCCAGTCGGTCAGTTCTTGCAGTTCCCGGCGTTGAGCACCATGCTCACCCCTCAACATCGAGACGGTCAAAGCACCGACTTCGACGGGATTGGTTTTGCTAACCTTTTTTCCAAGAGATTTAAGGAGCATTCGGGAATCCAGCAGTTTCCGCAACCCTTTGGGAACGAACCGCCAAAGCCAGGGGACTTTATGGGACATAAAGACATTGACTCCGCCGAAAAAGACGGGCACATCTTGGCTCTGATCGGCTTCGTCCAATGTCAGCGGAAGGTACATCGGCACCATGCAAACATCGTGTCCTGAACGGTTCCATTGTGTGACGAGTGCATTGTCACGCAGACAATTTCCGCAGTACATCTCCCCGGCACCGGGAGTGAGTTGGACCATTCTGAGGGGTTTGGGGGTGGGTCGAGTCATAGGTTTTATTGTTGTTTTTGTCCGCCTTACCTTCCCGGCGGTTCCGGCACCTCTCCTTCATATTCCCAATCGGGAAGCGACTCGAATTCCTGAAAACTGCCGTTTCTTGGGTCTCCACGTTCTCGAACCACACGAACGACCAACGTCTCGCCAGGCTTCATTTGGATGCGAATGTACATCGGCGGGTTGTTACGATCATAATGTATCGTCGCCTCGCCAGTCTTGCCAGTTACAGGGTTCATGATGAAGGCACGATCATTTTTGAATGAAAACATACCGCTTACTCCGTTGGGGAAATGCAGAGAAAGAAGCTGCCCTTTTTTTAATTCTTGCAACGGAAACCAACCGTCTATCGGCTTGGTATCTTCCTTTGTGTTTGCGAAAACATAAAACACGTCTGCTGGTACCCCGATTCCGCGCCGTGCTAACAGTTTAACACCGGTCTCTGCAACAAAGTTTTCCGGGAATATACCGGTTCCCCAACCCAGTTTTAACGCTTCAGCAAGATCATCGCCGATTTGCTCCATGCCAAGAGGCCACCACATTTTCGGAGATGGCATAGACTGTTGTAGTGCCGCCTCAATTTCTTCTGCTGTCTTATTAGCATTGTGGGGAAGAGCGGCGAGTCCTTCGCGCATTCTTTGCCGTTCCGCTTCGACAGCATTTTTCCTGTTGATAAAGGTGATAAAACGATGATTCATCGACTCCGGCAATTCTGGGGCGTTCCCCAAGAATGCCAAGGGGAGCCACAGCAGTCGCTCGATCACTTCCGTAGGTAGAGTAACCGACTCTGGAACCACCAGCACCGGAGTGCGCCCAACCGGTGGATCGAATCTAAAACCGCGGTCGTCTGGCAGTTGGATTGCCGTTACGAAATCAAACACGAATCCCGCGTCGATAAGTTTTTGCCGATACTCTTCGGAAAACGTACTGCCAGTCGGTTGATAGATGGCAAAGTCGAGGAGTCCTCTGCCGACGTTTTTGATGGCATTGATGCGGTTCTCCGCCGTTGGCTCCGTGCCTTGTTCGAGGAACCAGAAATTGGGCTCGGTATCGTTTTGAGCGACCGCCGATATCGTCAAGCCGAGTAGCAAGCATGCTACCGCAATGAGCAAAAGTTTCGTTTTCATAAAGTCCTCGTTGGTAAGGGTGATGGGTGGTTGACTTCAATTTAGGCGTTCGATTTCTGTAGGGGAGAGACCGGTCATTTTGATAATCATTGTTGTATCGAAGCCTTCCTTTTTCATGTTTCGGGCGATTTCGATTTTTTCTTCCGCTCTGCCTTCGACACGTCCTTCGACACGTCCTTCGACTCTACCTTCGGCACGTCCTTTGGTTTTGCCTTTGTTTTCGGCGGTTTCAATGGTTGCCCAATAAATCCAGTAATCGTGCAGATTGTGTTCGTATAACTCACGTTCTTTCTCCGGCATTGCTGCCAGTTCCGCCTTCTTAAATGCTTTCTTAAATACCTTCTCCTTCATGATCGAAGGTATCTGTTCCAAGTCCGGCAGGTTTTTCAGGAAGTAAAACCACTTGTCGCGGTGCGTTTTCAGTTGCGACTCCGTTTTCTTAAAGAGCGGCATCTGAACGTAAAGCATCTTGAGTTTGTCGTAGAACTCTTTGCCGTGTTGATTTTTGAGCGAGACTTCGTTGATGAGGAGTGGCTTCGGATCATCCTTGTCGAAAATGAAGTCAAGAATACCAATGAAGTAAACGGTCTTGAGATTAAAATTCCATTTCCTTCCTTTCTGTCCCTGCGCACGAATCGGATGCGAAACGTAGTAGAGCGAACGATCCTTGAAGTTGTCCTCTTCCGCTTTTTGCATTTCAACGATGAACTGTTCCCCTTTATCGTTTTCGCAGTAGATGTCGAACACTGCCCGGCGATCTGCCGATGTCGCACCGAGCAACTCTGGATTGCGGAATTCTAGCGTATGAATCTGATGTCGCTCCGGGAGCAGTGTGTTCAGGAAGTCCGCAAGCAAGTCTTTGCTTGCCTCTTCGCCGAAGAGTTTCTTGAACCCGAAGTCGGTGTAGGGATTGATGTATCGTGTCATGGTATCGTTCTCCTGCGTACAATTTTCCTTTGACAATGTCCATCCTCGAAGACAACATTTCGTTCGTTGATGTCTCCACCGGCGTTGCAATTTTGAACCGATCAGAGAGGAGGAGCACGCGTTTCATTGTGCTGATAGTGTATGCTGGGGGAGAGGGGTTGTCAAGCGTTTACAGAACCCGCCGCGTAAGCAAGGACTCGACGATTCGGTTTCACCTTCCCGGCGGTTCCGGCACCTCTCCTTCATATTCCCAATCGGGAAGCGACTCGAATTCCTGAAAACCGGCTCCGGCAGGCGGTCCACTGCCGCTTCTGGCACGTTCACGGACAATACGAACGACCAACATCTCTTCCGGCTTCATCTGGATGCGCATGTACCAATCATTTCTGTCAAACGCCCGAATGTTATGCAGTGCCACTCTGCCGATCTTGCCTGTTGCCGGGTCCATGATGAAGGCGCGGTCAGGTTGTGCCAGAACGAACCCACCGCCACCTCCCACCAGACTGATATGTCCCAAACTGCGACCACCTTTTAATTCTTGCAACTGAAACCAACCGTCTATCGGCTCGGCATTTTCCTTCGTGTTTGCGAAAACATAGAATACGTCAACAGCATCACTGTCCATTGTTACGCCCGGTGTCAACGCACGTCGTGCTAATAATTTGACATCGGCATCAGCAACGAAGTTTTCCGAGAATGTTCTTGCTCTGTTTGTAAACAGTCCCACCGCCTCGGCAAGATTATCGCCGACTTGATCCATGACTTTATAAGTTGGTGCTCCAATGGGCGAGATCGGTTCCGGCACCCAGTGTAGGATTGCTTCAATTTCTTCTGCTGTGCTATTAGCAAAATTGGGGGAAGCGGCGAGCCGTTCTCGCATTCTTTGCCGTCCCGCTTCAATCTCATTTTTCCTATCGGCAAGGGAAATAACACCGCGCTGACTTACCGATTCCGGCAATTCGGGTGCTTTTCCCAAGAATACGAAAGCGAGGGCACGCAACCGTTCAATCTCTTCCATTGGCACAGCGACCGACTCTGGAATGACCAACACCGACACCCGTCCGACGGGCGAAAAATGATAGGTCGCCCAATTGTGATTGGTTTGCGCCAGTTGCTCTTCCGTCAGAAAATCGAACACGAATCCCGCGTCGGTGAGTTTTTGCCGGTACTCTTCGGAAAAGGTACTGCCGGTCGGTTGATAGATGGCAAAGTCGAGGAGTCCTCTGCCGACGTTTTTGATGGCATTGATTCGGTTCTCCGCCGTCGGTTCGGTGCCTTGTTCGAGGAACCAGAAATTGGGCTCGGTATTGTCTTGAGCGCAAAGCGTCCCTGCCATTGCCCAAACGATGATGACGAAGCACTGTAAACGTTTCATTGTAGGGTTCCCTTTGTTGGTTGCAATGGTGTGATTCTACCACAAAGGGTACAGGGATTGCAGGTCATCTGCAAGTTTTTTCATTTGCGTTTTTGTTTTCGCAGTGAGTTTAGGCTTGTTTGATCGCTTTTGTTTGATCGCATGGGTCTCTTGCGACACATTTTTGCTCCGAACAATGCATT
>Ga0123353_10006513_pt1 | contig 15557 bp, 13 predicted proteins | sample TergutLab28metaG_3_FD_92763 | JGI IMG/M metagenome (GOLD analysis project Ga0123353, IMG submission 92763) | Labiotermes labralis P3 segment gut microbial communities from Petit-Saut dam, French Guiana - Lab288 P3 | ecosystem: Host-associated > Arthropoda: Insects > Digestive system > Gut ... | reverse complement strand
GTGCGCAAAGAAAAGGGAAGGTTGCTGCAAAAAAGAAACGAGCAACAAGGAATGTCAAAAAAACAGACAATGCAAGGAGGAAACGGATGCAAAAAAATGAAAACTTGCAGGACGCGTGAACGGCGGAAAAAAACGGTGCGAAGGAGCGGACGGGCGTTAACCCTCCGGTTCGATACGCGGAGTACCGGCTAAATAATGCCACTGTTTACATCGTTACATACCCAAAACTGACAACTTGCGTGTCATTCGTCAGTTCCGCTTGACTCAACACCACCAAACCTGGGATCGTGGCGTGGGTCATCAATCGCAGTGCCGCTCGAATCTGCGGATTCACGAGCACCACCGGCGGATAATTCTGTTCGGTCAACTTGTTCACCTCCGTCAAAATCTTCTTGCAGAGATTCTCCTTCATTTGCGGAGACATGCGGATAAACAAACCGTTCGCCCCATGCTCAAAGCCGCCCCGTATTTGATCCTCCAATGCAGGATCAAGCATCACAACATTCAATACACCGTTCTCGTCCCTGTATCGGGTGCAAATCGTCCTCGCCAGTTTCATCCGAACGAACGTCGTCAGAATAATCGGGTCTTTCGTTTGAGCACCGTAATCCCCCAGTACCTCCAAAATCGTGCCGAGTTGCTTGATCGGCACCTGTTCCCGGAGCAAGTATTGTAGCACCTGTTGTACTTGGGCAAGCGACAGCACCTTTTCGACTTCGTCCACCACTGCCGGACTCTCCGCTTTGAGTTCCTGCAACAGTTTTTGAGTGGCATCGCGGGTCAAAATCTCGTCGGCATGCTTGCGGACAACTTCCAACAGGTGCGTGATAATGACCGCACTCGGTTCGACCACGTTGTACCCAAAAATCTCCGCCTGCTCCTTGACCGACGGGTCAATCCACAGCACGGGAGTACCGAAGACCGGTTCGATGGCTTCCAAACCTTCGACCGTACCGACGGACATGCCGGAATCGATTGCCATGTAGAGATCAGGGTGTACCAACCACGTGGCAATCGGTTGCCCGGCGATCTTAATGCGATAATGCGTGGTGTCGAGCATCATTGAGTCTCGAATGCGTACCGTCGGCAGAATAATTCCAATTTCGGAGGCGATTTCCTTCCGCAAACGGTGAATGCGGTCGAGAATATCCCCTCCTTTTGCCGGGTCTGCCAGCGGAATGAGACCGATACCAAGTTCCAACTCCATCGGTTCGACACGCAGATGACTTTCAGGGGAGTCTTCTGACTGCTTTGCCTGCTGTTGTTCGGCGGCGGCTTCCTCCATCTGCTCGGAGGTCGCCTGCTGTTTTTTCTGCTTCTGTGTCATGATCAGTGCCAAACCGATAGAACTGGCGGCAATGAAGCCGAGCGGTCCTCTCGGCAGTTCCGTCAGCATCAGTACCATCAAAAAGGCGGCGGTTAGATACAACACTACCGGCTTCGACAAGAGTTGCCCCACGAACTGTTCCGGCAAATTGGTGCTTTGACTGCTTCGGGTCACGAGCAAACCGGTCGCAATCGAAATGAGCAGGGCGGGCACTTGCGTTACAAGACCGTCGCCAATCGTCAGTTTCGTGTAAATCTGTGCCGCATCCGTGAGCGGCATTCCATGTATGACCATCCCGATAAAAAACCCGGCAACGATATTGACGAGCGTGATAATGATGCCCGCGATGGCTTCACCGCGGACAAACTTACTGGCACCATCCATTGCTCCGAAGAAGTCGGCGGACTGGGTAATTTCAGCCCGGCGGCGTTGGGCTTCTTTCTCGTCGATGGCACCGGCTTGAACATCAGCATCGATTGCCATTTGTCGTCCCGGCATCCCATCCAGAGTGAATCGGGCGGCGACTTCACTGACCCGGGTTGCCCCTTTGGTGATGACGATGAACTGAATGATGAAGATAATGACGAAAATGATGAGTCCGACAATGAGATCTCCACCGGCAACAAAATGAGCAAAATTTCGGACAACGTGCCCTGCGGCTTCTTCGCCATATTCGTGTGCCCGGCTCAAAATCAGCCGGGTAGTGGCGATGCTCAAGACGAGCCTGAACATCGTTGCGGACAACAAAACCGTCGGGAAAACATTGAAGTCGAGCGGCTTGGTCACGAACAGGGTCGAGAGCAAAATGATGACCCCGAGGGTGATGTTCAGTGAGAGGAGGATGTCGATGAGCCAAATCGGCATCGGCACAAAAAAGATGGCGATGCTTGCGCAGATCAGGAGCGGCAAAATCAGGTCGATGACCCGTCCCTGCCTGAGCATTCCTTGTATCTGCGCAACAATCCCCTGCATGTCGGGAAAGGTAACAATTTTTCGGGAAAAAATCCAGAGGGAAAAAAGCGTAAGAGCAGGGTAGCGTTAGTCCCCCGACTCCGTGCGTGAACGCCACCCGTGCTGAACCGGAGGGCTATCGCCCTCCGGTTTTTTGCCAACCCATCTTTTTCCTAGGCACCCCTTGCAAAATGTCGCTACATAATGTATTCTCTGGGGAAAATTGTCGGCTTCGGAAACGCAAAACAATGATGAATGAAGATAGTCCTTTCAAGTTAGAGACCTTGCTGGAACAGTGCGGAGGCAATAAAGACATCGCAGGAGTAGTTCTTGACGAGTTTATCATACAAGTTGCCGATGACATGAAGGAGATGGAAACCAGTATTTCCAGCGGCGATTTGATACAGGTGGGAAAAATAGGACATCGGCTCAAAGGGACCGCAGGCGTTCTTGGCGCGGCAAAACTGCACGCCCTCTGTTTTGCCCTCGAAACTGCCGGAAAAGGAGAAAACGCAGAAGAAGTAGCCAAAATCGGTCCCGAACTCAAAACGGAAGCAAACCGTTGCGTCGATGCCGTACCGGAAGTGAGAGGGCGGTTATAATTTCGACAGATAACTGAATGGAAAAGACGGCAGACGGCAAACGGCAAACGGTAGCAGGGGATTCGTCGGACAAAGTCCGACGGGGGTTTTTGCCGTCTGCCGTTTGCCGTCTGCCGTCTGTAATGGGTTCAATCCTCTTCCACACGATCTTATTGCTTCTCGTGTTGCTCTGGTTTTCGCTTTCGCCCGGCACCGATAGAGGAGCACCAGGAGTCCGTAACGCTGCCGGCATGATTGTTGCGCAATCCGGCGGTGGTGGTGAGCAAACGGCAGACGGCAGACAGCAGATAGCGGCAGAAGCGGAGATGGTCGAGTTGGAACGGTTTGCCAACATCAATTTGAGTGCGATGCCGGTAACTCCCATTATTGCACCGGGACCGAATCAAAATGTTGACCAGTTCGGTGGGGCATCGGCAGGCGAACTTGCGGCATCACTACAGCGGGCAGGGTTGGGGACCGGCACTGGGATTGGGGTAGGAGCAGGAACCGGGGATGCAACCATCGCGGTTTTCGGAACCGAGGGGACGGGAACGAAATTTATGTACGTCTTTGACCGCTCCACGAGTATGGAAGGCACACCCCTTCGGGCGGCAAAAAGAGAGTTGATCCGAAGTGTGTACTCGCTTGAGGAACATCATCAGTTCAATGTCATTTTTTACAGCAGTAAAGATTACTGGCAACTTTGGCAACCACCGGAGCGGGGACGAAGATTGGTCAATGCTACGGCGGCGAACAAGCAAGGTGCGGAGCGACATATCAACAGTATCACTGCGTTCGGCAGTACCGAGCACTATGGACCGTTGTTGGAGGCGATTCGCCATCGTCCCGACGTGATCTTCTTTTTGACAGATGGGGAATCGTATGATGATCTAACTTCCGTGCAACTCCGCGACATTGAGCGGGAGAACAGCCGATTTGGTCAGGGGGTGCAGATCAATGTGATTCAATTTGGTCGCGGCGGTTTTACTGATTCGCCATCGCAATCGCTTCAACAACTTGCATCGGACAATCACGGACAGTATCGGTATGAAAACGTGTTAAGATTGCGGTAGAAACACAGGACTCCGCCCCGTAAACACGAAAGAGGGAGTGCCGTAATTTAGGCAAACTGGGCAACGTGCTGTCGAGCAAATTTGTGAAAATAGGTATTTTTTGTCGCTATTGCAGTCAATACGACAGTCTTTCTGGGAAATCAAAGCCGTTTCGGCGAGGACAAAGGAAATCTTTACCTATTTTTATAAGCGAAAGCCTTGCAAGATGGATGGAATTTTTTAACGCGAACCACACAAACTTTCGCGAAACATCGCTAAAATTTCTGTTTCAGTAAATCAACGCACCCCTGCACCAGATGTTCTGGTGCGCTGGCACCGGCAGTGATTAAAACCGTTTCGCTACCAGTGAATTCATCCAACGGAATGTCCTCCGCTCCATCGACAAGAAACGAACGAACGCCGAGTTTTTCCGCTTGCTCCGCCAATCGTCGGCTGTTGGAACTTGTCCGACTCCCCACCACGATCACCACATCGGCTTGCGGGCAATGCTTCCGAACGGCATCCTGCCGCCGCTGGGTGGCACCGCAAATGTTCGATTGAGGCGGTCCTACAATTTGCGGAAAACGTTTTTGGAGTCTCTTAATCTGTTGCAATGTCTCCGAAACGGCAAGAGTCGTCTGCGTTAAATATGCGAGTTTTTCATCCTTTCCGAAGGTCAAGGTATCAATTTCCGCTTTGTTTTCAACGACCCAAATGGACTCGGGCACTTCGCCGACGACACCGACAATCTCGTCGTGATGACGATGTCCGATGAGAATGATTTTGTAGCCTTTCAATGCGTAATCAAAGGCACAGTCATGGACTTTTTTGACGAGCGGACACGTCGCATCAATCGTTTTGAGCGACCGCTTCTTGGCAATGTCGCGGATTGCCGGCGACACACCGTGAGCGGAAAACAACAATCGGGAACCTTCGGGAACTTCGTCCACTGTATCGACGAAGATCACGCCTTTGCGGCGGAAGTCTTCGACGATCCAGTTGTTATGCACGATTTCGTGATAAACGTAAATCGGCGCACCGTACTGTTCGACGGCACGTTCAAGGGACTGCACCGCCCTGGTAACACCGGCACAAAAACCGCGAGGCTCGGCGAGAAGGATTTGCATGGGATGCTACACTTCGCAACGAAAATTGAAATTCGGAAACTATACTATATTACTACCGCATCTGTCCAAGTTCATGAACGATGTCGACGAGGGCAATCACGTTATCCACAGGCGTTTGCGGTGTGATGCCGCTGCCCAAGTTGAATACAAAGCCAGGCTGGCGATCTGTCAGACGAATAATATGTTGCGCATGGCGACGAATCGTTTCCCTGTCCGTCAACAGAATTGCCGGATCAAGATTGCCTTGGATTGCCCGATCACGTCCGATCATATCCCACGCCCTGTCCACACCGATTCGCCAATCGATGCCAATCACATGTCCGCCTGCATCGCGGACACTCGGCAACAGCATCGGATTGCCCGGCGCAAAATGAATGATCGGCGTGCCGGGCACAATCAAGTCGATCAACATTTTGGAATACGTAAACACATACTTTTTGTAATCCTCTTCGGAAACGCAACCGACCCAACTGTCGAAGATTTGAACGATTTGCACTCCCGCTTCAATTTGTCCATTGAGATACCGTGCCGTCGACACGGCAATGCGTCGCATCAAATCGTGCCACTTCGCGGGATAAAGATGCATAAAGGCTTTCACCTGCTGGAAGTTTTTACTGCCGCTCCCTTCGACCGCGTAAGCCGCCAACGTGAACGGCGCACCGGCAAAACCGATGAGCGGTTTCGCATCGTCCAAACCTTCCCGCGTGTACCTTACGGCATCCATCACATACCGTAGCGGTTCAATAGTGGGCATTTCCCGAACGCGATCCACATCGTCGGGTTCCCGAATCGGATTGCCGATTTTGGGTCCGCCATCGGGCGTGAATTCCAGTTGGAAGCCCATCGGTTCGAGGATGAGCAGAATATCGGAAAAGAGGATCGCCGCATCGACTCCGAGCCGATTGACGGCGGTTAGCATCACTTCAGCAGCGAGTTCTGGGCGTTTGCAGAGTTCGAGGAACGTAACACGTTCCCGAACGCGTTGGTACTCCGGCATATACCGACCGGCTTGTCGCATCAACCAAATCGGCACGGACGTTACCGGCTGGCACTGCACCGCCTGCATCATCGTGCTGTTTTCCCATTTTTTGTTTTGCATGTAATAATATGTCCTCAGAGAGTGTTCCTAAACTCTAATTTGTTTTTAGACTTGTAGTTATGTAAAACATCCCGTTTCCGCTGGCATTCGTGGTGGCAACAAGTGCTTGAAATCTTAGAATTGCTATCAACACAAAGTTTAACAATCGTACCATCATTTTACCCATCGGACAAGAGGGCTATGAACAAATTGTTTCCGTTTTCGGTATCCGCACAGTTTTTGATGGCAGCGTATAAACACTCTTCGTTACTCGCCGGGAAGAGGTTATTGTGTCCCCCCAATCTGCTCCAGTACATGCGGACATCTATCGGCAACGTCGTTGACTTCCCAATAGTCATCCGGCTTGGCGTACAATTCCGTGCCACTGGGTTTTTGATACACAAACCAATCCGGCGTTACGATCACGTCGCCACCAATGCGGAGAAAGGGATGCACCTCGTCGGAGTCTTCGGGTAAAACGTCTCGGTGTACAAGTTCAAATATGTCGCCAGGTTGTAATAGCGTTTGACTGCGAAAACCCGAAAACATACCGTCAGGAAAACGGATGAAAAGCGGCAAATGCACGTTTTCGCCGTATAGGTCGTCGCTTGTACCAATGGTGTCGTGTTCGCCGAGCGAAAATCCGCGTGTCGATGTGAACACCAACACGGTATTTTGGTCGAGTCCTGTTTTGTTCAAGAATGCAAGTAATCCTGCCAGTGCTTCGTCCAACACGGAAACACCGCCGGAGTAGGCTTCCAGTACCGATTGCCTCACATCGGGATCAATGTTTGTTCCGGCGATGTTTGGCAACGCAACACCGGGATAGGGATCGGGGTCTTCGTCAATCTGATACCGCTTTCGATAGGGCATTGGGAAGTCCCAACCCCCGCGAAAGCCCTCGAAGTGTGCCCAGAAGAAAAACGGCTTGCCGCTTCGGTCACGTAACAAGTCGGCAATCGTTGCCATATTACGGTAGAGTTGCGTCTCTTCAATTCTCCCGGCGGGGCGATTTCGACGCTTCGGTTCCAATCGGTGCTTCTCATCGAACTGTCCGGCATGTTCGTGCAGGAAGACATCGGTATCGTCCGTGAGTAGAATTTTATGACAATCCGGCGGAAACTGCCAAAACTCGGTGAGCGTTGCCGACAAATCCAATGACGAGGCATAGAATCGGTCGAACAATGCCGACTGACACGCCAGTGCATCGAGTGTCGGCGTATGAATCCAAGTATTGCCGAAAGCACCAATCGCTCCGCTCTGTAACCCGTCAAGGGAAATGCAAAGATAGTTTCGCATAGTTGGTATTCTCACGGCACTGGCACGGTCTCTAAAATCTTGGCAATAATGTCTTCGGATGTTCGCTCTTCCGCCTCCGCTTCATAAGTCAACACGATTCGATGACGCAATACGTTATAGGCAATATCTTTGACATCTTGCGGTGTAACATATCCACGCCCTGCAAGAAATGCCACCGCCCTAGCACCTTTGCCAAGAAAAATCGTGGCGCGCGGCGAGGCACCGAACTCAATCATCGGGTCAAGTAATTTCAACCCCATCGCACCGGGAAAACGAGTCGCTCGCACAATCGACAAAATGTAATCCTTGATGCTATGGTCAATATAAATCTGCTCCGTTATCTGCTGCATCTCGGCAATCTCCGCCGCCGTAACCACCGCGTTGCTCTTTACTACTGCAACATTCTCCGGTAGCAATGCCCGGTCGAGGATTTGCCGTTCGTCCTCTTGATTCGGATACGTGACCTTCAATTTGAGCATAAATCGGTCAATCTGCGCTTCGGGGAGCGGATACGTTCCTTCCTGTTCAATCGGGTTTTGCGTTGCCATCACGAGGAAGAGTCCTTCGAGCGGGTAAGTTGCATCGCCAATGGTAACTTGCCGCTCCTGCATCGCTTCGAGAAGTGCCGATTGCACTTTCGAGGGAGCACGGTTGATTTCATCGGCAAGCACAAAGTTTGCAAAGATGGGACCCTTTCGGGTTTTGAATGTTCCCTCGCCGGGCAGATAAATCATTGTTCCGATGAGATCGGCGGGGAGCAGGTCGGGCGTAAATTGAATCCGTTGAAACTTGGCGGCAATCGCTTCGGCAACGGATTTGATCGCCGTCGTCTTCGCCAAGCCGGGCACCCCTTCGAGCAGAATATGTCCGTGCGCGAGCAGTCCGACGAGGATGCCGTTGATCATTGCCTCTTGACCGACAATGGTTCGGGCGACTTCCGCTTTGAGATGCCGAATCTTTTCGTGTTGACCGGCAACGAGATTCCGAATGTGTTGAATGTCGTGACTCATACCCCTATTCTATCGGAATCGTTCGGGAGAGTCAACGAAAATTATCCGGGAAAATTATCCGGCTTGTCGCAATTCTTGTGTGGAAAAGACTTCCAACACTTGTCCGGTGGGGTTGCACACTTTGAGCGTTTGCTCCGCCGCCGACCAGACTGCCGTAAACCCTACCGCAGTAAAGCGATAGCCATAAAAAGAGTCGCCGAACAGCAAAATTTGCTGGGTGATCGCGGCATCGGAAGGAACCCGAAACCGACGCGTCGCCTGTCTTACTCGTTGCAATACAAAGTCAACTTCTTGAACACCGTCCATGACATTCCTCCGCAATTATGTGAAGTATTAGTAATCAGTGCCCAACGTGCCGGTTATAACGATTTTTTCGCCAGAAAAGGTTGAGCGAAACACTGACACTGCCAATGGTACGGATTCTACGCGGTGCCGTCAAGGGGAAAATACTAAAACCGGAATGGGGCGTGGCTCCACGGCTCCATCACCGACATCTCGCCGTAAGTCCGGAGAGCATCGCATATTTTCGCACCCATGGATTGAACATAAACGGAATCTTGCACAAGTTCCCCCAGTGCCGCCATAGCCGATTGCGGAGCAGACGGCGATACAACGCTGGGTCAAAGTCCCCCTTGTGAAATGCTTTTGCGAGATGCAACGCACTGACAAACGCATTGCTGAATCCCTCTGCCGTTGCCGGACTAATAAGTCCCGATGCTTCGCCGAGCAAAATCACCCGGGAATCGCCGAAGCAGAGAGAATTCTGCCGAAGAGGACGGAAAATCTGTCCCGCCTCTCGTTTGACAGGAGTATCCAAGCGAAGTCCAAGGGATTCTAACTTTTCAATGAGCGGCGCGGCACTAGCCCGCCGGTTCTTTTCGAGTGGAAATGCACCGCCGAGGATTAACTGTCCGTTCTTGGGAATCGTCCACATGTAGAAGTCGGTCAAGGTCGAATCGAAAATACCGGTATAGTCGCTCCAAACGTCAACGCCGAAATTCGAGTCAACGGACACGGCATCCTGTTCAAACCAATGCTGGACGGCAATGTAACGCGTTGGAGTCGGAACATTCGGGAAAAATTCCCGGCGGACTGTCGAGAACGCTCCGTCTGCCCCGACGAGATAGCGGACTTGCGCCGTCTTTGGTTCTTCGTTTTCTCGAAAATGTGTCGTAAAACTTTCCCCATTCCTTTCCGACTTTTGATAGATTGCATTGTTACGCACATCAACCGTCTTCGGCACGAGGGAGAGCAACCAACGATCAAAGGCGGAGCGGTCAATGTTGATGTACTGCCGGGCGTAACTGCGGACAAGATGATTGTCCCAATCCATGATGGTAACGACCGACGGTTGCGGATCGGCAAAAATGTGCTTGGGAAGAGCAAGATCAAGTTGGGCGAGGACCCTCTGTGCAACGAGGGAAAGTATCCCCCCGCAACATTTTTGCCGACCACTGTCGAGCAGTAGAATCCGATACCGGTCGGCTAACAATCGTGCGAGAGTTGCCCCCGCCGGTCCCGCTCCAACTATTCCTATGTCGTACATGGTTTGATCATTCTGTGCATGAAAGCCGGAAACGCAACGCAACGAAGCGACTGTATTGCCCCGGAGTACCAATTAAATAATCCGGTCGTTCCGCTTCGCCACGTTCCCAGTTTTTTACCTATTCCTTCACGTCATAGCAGTACAAATACTGCGAGTGCCGCAGGTACAGTCTGCCGTTGAGTACCACCGGATGCGCCCACGCCTTCCCCTCGGCTTCTCTCGGCAAGACAAAACGCCCCGCCTCGACAAACTCCGTCGGCTTCGGGTCCCACAGGATCACTGTTCGGCTATCCTGGGCTAAACAATAAATCATGCCGTCGGCATAATGCACTGCGGTCTGCTCGCTGACAGGTCGTGCCGTGTAAGCAATCTCACCAGTCAGGAAGTTCACCGCAAACCAAGTACCGCCAGATGACGTGCCATAAACATGGTCGCCGACTAAAACGAGACCGTGATGATGATTGTCGAACTGTTGCGTGTGCCACAATTTCGTTGCCGTAATGGTACCGTCGGCATTCTTTGCAAGTTTGTATCCTTCCGCCCCATAGTTGTAACCGGAGGACAAGAACAGGTTGCCATCCCGATAAAGCGGTGCCGTTACATTTGTTGTTCGTGAGTTCCGCCACGGAATGGTAAAGAGTCGCTTGCCGGTCCTTGCGTCGTATCCTTCGAGAGTTTCCATACTCATCATAGAAAGAACGCGGGTACCCTCGAATTCAAAGAAATAGGGGGTCATGTAACTCGTCAGCGCACCGCCAGCAGTCGGTGCAAACTCCATCACGGGTTCGCCGGTCTTCTTGTTCAATGCAACTGCTAAAACCTTCGCATCACCAACCATACAAATCAAGTTGTCGCCATCCACGACGACCGAATGTCCGAGAATCCACCGGGGCTGTCGGGCTTCGTATTCTGTCATGAGGTTGCGGCTCCATTTTTTGTCGCCGGTTTTTGCATCGAAGCAAGTTACGGCACCGAGCGGACTTACGTCATAGACAACATCGCCGTCGATGGTCGGTGTTCCGCGTGTTCCCGGATAGGAGCCGGTATGGGGGGGACCGTTCTCCTTTTCCCAGACTTTGTTGCCGTCCAAGTCGAGGCAGAAGACCATCGAGTAGTTTCCGACGTTGCCGCTGGTGTAAATTCGTTCCCCGGAGATCGAAACGCCGGAAAAGCCGGAACCGAGGAAATCGGCGGTCCAGAGCAGTTTTGGTCCGCCGGGAGACCACTTTTTCAGGAGTCCGGTGTCGGGAGACTTGTTGTCCCCATCGGGACCATGAAACACCGTCCAATCGGCGGCGGTGAGCAGTGAGGTCGAAACGAAGACGACCACGAACGTGTAAACGAATTGTCGCAGCATGAGTTTTCTCCTTTGAAGGGGCTTGAGGTTTTTGCTGGTGAGTATTGTACCATTTTTCGTTTTATACTGTAAACGGGAACATAATATTCCTTTTTGAAGTGGCTTGTGCGGTTTTTCCCCACTCATAGTCCGAATAATTCACTCGGCGTAGTGTTTTGAAAAGGGACTGCGTGAGTGGGGAGACGTTGGGAAAACATAGTTGACTTTTCGTTCTCCGTGGTATACAGTGTAACGCTACATGGACTTCCATGAGGAACGTATCCGATGTCATTGTTGCGGTGAACAAGACGGTGGGTGAACTTGAAGCGACCGTCTCTCACTTCAAGTCAAATCCGGGCGGAACGGTGATGTTGGCAGGGCATACGTACCCTGGATTCATACCGGTCAGGGGCGTTTCGCAACTTGTGAGCAAACAACACGCGGGCGCAAGAGCGGCGGGCGTTAGCCCGCCGGTTTCATGCCGGGGAAGTCCATTGGTACATCACCGGGCTATGCCCCCCGCTCTTGCGCGTTGATGATTCCCTAATACCATAAAGGGGCAAGAATGGACGACCTCGAACAACAAAAACTGAATGCCTTGGCAGAGTTCGCTGCTGGTGCCGGTCATGAGATCAACAATCCACTGGCGATCATCGGAGGACGAGCGCAGTTGTTGCTTCGAGAAATCGAGCATCCCGAACATCGTCGGCAACTGGGTGTCATTGTTGCCCAAGTCAAACGTGCCTACGAAATGATCGCCGACATTCGGTTCTTTGCTCGACCGCCGTTGCCGGAATTGGTGGTGTTCAATTTGTGCGAAGAATTGCAACTACTCGTCAACGAGCAAACACCGTTGATGGCGGAAGTCGGTGTTGCCTTCCAAGCCGAACTCGACACGATTGACGACCAGATGATAAAAAGTGATCCCGTGCTCCTTCACGTCGCCGTTGGTGTGCTCTGTAACAACGCCAGAGAGGCGGTGCAACTGACCGGAGGAAACGTTTGGATTCGTCTGTATCGTAAGGAAGACGTTTGGGAAATCAGTGTGCAGGATGACGGTCCCGGTGTATCGGAAGAGACTCGGTCATTGATTTTTGATCCGTACTACTCCGGCAGAGAGGCGGGACGCGGTCTCGGTTTTGGTTTGCCCAAGGCGTGGCGGATTATGCAGTTACTCGGCGGCACCATTCGGCATGAACCCCACGCCGGACAATCGGGAGCGACGTTTGTGCTGACACTGCCCGCTCAATAACAAAATCAGTCCCCCATCTCTCGCAATAACTCCCCTGCCAAGCGGTGCCCTTGCTCTGCCGCTTTGCGGAGCCAGTTGACGGCTTCCGTTTTGTCTTTGGGAACACCAATACCTTCAAGATAACACTTGCCGAGTTGATATTGGGCAAATGTCCGACCCTGTTCGGCGGCTTGGCGATACCACTTCACTGCCTCCGTTGCATCTTGCGGAACACCAATACCTTCGAGATAATACCCACCGAGCAACATTTGGGCACTGACATTACCTGATTCGGCAACACTGCGGAACCATTTGATGCCTTCTTCCTTGTTTTCGGGAATGCCCCTGCCGTGAAAATAAGTCTCTGCAAGTTGATACTGCGCTTCCAAGTGTCCCTGTTCGGCGGCTTGCAGATACCACTTTACCGCCTCCGCACCATTTGCACGAACGCCCAGCCCGTTGGCATAACACCTGCCGAGTTGCCGCTGCGACTCTACATGCCCACGTTCGGCGGCTTGACGAATCCACTTCACCGCCTCCACCGCGTCAGGAAGGAAACCGTCTTTACCGTCGAGATAGTATTCTCCAAGCATGACCTGTGCTTCGAGATTTCCCTGCTCTCCAACTTTGCGAAACCACGTTACCGCTACCGCCGGGTCTTTGGGAATACCGATTCCCTCCGAATAAATCTTGGCGAGCCGCCACTGTGCCTCGACGTGATCCCGTTCGGCAGCCGCATGGTACCATTTTAGCACTTCCGCCGTATCACCAGGGACATCTTCCTCTGCCATGTAATGCACACCGAGTCGATAGAGTGCCTCGGGGTGTTCCCATTTTGCCGCTTTGTGAAACCACTTGAACGCTTCCTCTTCGTCCTTGGGAACACCTCGCCCCTCGAAATACGCCAAGCCGAGCAGGGCTTGCGCTTCTCCGCTGTCCTGTTCGGCGGCTTTGCGGAACCAACGCACCGCTTCCGCATCGTCTCGGGAAACACCCACTCCGTCAAGATGACAGAAGCCGAACAGGATTTGCACATCCGCTCGTTCCGCTTGCTCGATGACACCACGAAACCACACTGCCGCTTCATCTTTGTCGGCGGGAACATCAGCGGTGTATAGAAAGTGCATCCCGAATTGGTACAATGTTTCAATGTCGTCCTGTTCAGCAACTTTTTGGAACCATTCCGCCGCTTGCGTCTCTTTGTTGGTAGCACCGTTGCCAGTACGAAGGCAAATATCGAGCCACCATTGCGCTTCGGTGTGCTCCTGCTCGGCAGCCAAGCGGAGCCAACGCATCGCTTCGGTCAAATCTTGTGAAAGTCCTCTCTCTGTGCGGTAATGGTACATGCCGAGTATGAATCGGGCATCGGCTTTTCTGGGACTATCGGGCGTGGGTGGTCCTTGATCTGCAATTTTGAGAAAGAATTTTACTGCCTCCTCTTTGTTTTCAGGAAGCCCCATCCCGTAGTAGCGGCATAGACCAAGGTAGTAATGATTTGTGATGGTGTCGTTATAGACACCTACTCTCTGCCGTTGCGGTGCTTCGTCAAATTTTCGGAACCACTTTACCGCCTCTTTTTTGTCCATCGGTACACCCCAACCGTGAAAGTAACACATTCCGAGTTGAGACCATAGTCCCATATGGGTAACATTCGTGATCGGTTGCTCTGCAAGTTCATGCCACAATTTTAGCACTTCTGCTCGATCTTCGGGGGTTCCCTTTCCGTCGTAGAAACGCGCGATGAGTTGTCGTGCCGCGTCGGAACTGAGCCAACGTGCCGCCTCGGTATGTTTCAGTTCGGCGGCATTGCGAAGTAACCGGACCACTGCGGCATCGCTTTTGGCAACGCCGATACCTATCATGTAACACAAGCCGAGTCGGTACATTGCTACGGCATCCTGCTGATCGACGGCTTTACGGAGCCATTGCACCGCCTCGTTATTGTCTTTGGCAACGCCTTTTCCTTCAAGATACAAGATACCGAGTTCCCGCTGCGCGGGGGGAAAATCTTGCTCGGCGGCTTTGAGCAACCACGCCGCCGCCTCCGTTAAGTCTATGGGCACCCCTCTGCCGTAGTAATAGCAGAAACCGAGTTCGTGTTGTGCAGGAGCAAATCCCTGTTCGGCACCTTTGCGGAACCAAGTCATTGCTTCCTCTGGGCTTTGATGGACACCGCGACCGTGCAGAAAGCCCAGTCCGAGTTCGTTTTGCGCGTGAGCATAATCTTGTTTGGCGGCTTTGTGAAACCAATTCATTGCTTCCGTGGGATTTTCGGGCACACCAAGACCGTGTAGAAAACACCAACCAAATTCGTGCTGCGCCAGGGCAAAATCCTGTGCGACGGCTCTGCGGAACCACTTCACCGCCTCTGCATGATCAGTGGGAACGCCTGTACCGCGTAAGTAGCACAAGCCGAGTCGCCATTGGGCGCAAGCATTTTCTTGTTCGGCGGCTCTGCGGAACCAGTTGACGGCTTCCGCTCTGTCTTCGGGAAGACCTGCTCCGTAAAAGTAGTGTTCTCCGAACATGATTTGTCCTTCGGAAATTCCCTCTTCGGCAGTCTTTCTCCAGTGGGCAAATTTGTCTTCAAACTTTTCTTCGAGGTAACTCTTCATCTTTGCGGCACTACTGTTTCGTGACGCGTAATAGAAGTAATTTTGCACGTCTTCTTTGAGTGTTTCCTCGGCACTGTTGGCGTAGACGCTCACAAGCAACAGAGCGAGACAGCAGAGTCCCAATTTGCGAATGATTCGATTCAGCATGGCGAGACGAGGGAAAGAGGCGGATGGTTTGATTCTACCCGAAAGAGCCCAACGGGGCAAGCGCAAGAGCGACAGGGGTGCGCGCTCAAGTTCTGTAGACTCTTCTTCCCGCGCAGCGACTGTGCTAAAATCCAGGGGGGTCTTGGCATCATGTCCCTCCTTTTTTCACTTCGCAGGTTGCCGTCTTTTCCTTCCAATAGGATTTTGTTTTCACCATAACATTCAATACGGTAATCAATTTTCTCATTGCTGCGACG
>Ga0123353_10006511_pt1 | contig 15559 bp, 15 predicted proteins | sample TergutLab28metaG_3_FD_92763 | JGI IMG/M metagenome (GOLD analysis project Ga0123353, IMG submission 92763) | Labiotermes labralis P3 segment gut microbial communities from Petit-Saut dam, French Guiana - Lab288 P3 | ecosystem: Host-associated > Arthropoda: Insects > Digestive system > Gut ... | reverse complement strand
GTCAGGGTCCACCAGAAAACATTCGGCTTATGACGAGCGTAGCAAGTTACGGTCGGCGTATTAGGTTATAACGTTATTAGCGTAATACCGTTGAAGCAAAACCGCGGGAATGCTGTGCAGAAATCTTCGTCGGTGCAAAGTCCCCCTAAATTACAAGGACTTGGAAATATTCCGTCAACGCAAAGTAGTGGATTTTGTTCACAAAATAGCTCGGCCGTAATTTCATAGGGAAATTCGGGATTTGGAGGGGAAATAGGGAATCCTCCACAACATGGGCTAGAACAATTGGAATTGAAGCTCATTTTTATTTTCTCCTAAGTTTATTTTTTATCCTTGAACACCAAAATTGTTCAAGAGCTGTTTTATTATATGTAGTCCTATCATTTCGCGACAAACGGTTAACGGTTAATCTCTTACCATAGTATCATTGTGTGCCACCACATATTTTAAACCATTTTTAAGAGGCACGGCTTTAATATGTTTGGTATCATAGCCAGAATAAACATAGCCCGTCAACTTGGTGTTAATAAAGTCACTAATGGACTCTTCAGTGGCAGCTCCCAGGATAATACGCTTATGACGTAGCCAATTATACAAGCCCTTCTCGCGCAGCATTGTTCGAGTTATCTGAACATTTTGATCAGAGACTTTAAAAATACTATCGAATTTATCTTGAATTATTTTAATTACATCTTCCGGCTTGTTAACCGGGATGTTTTGTTTCCATGGAAAGCCAATTGCCTCCATATAATCATAAGTGGGAATTCCATATTCGCTTGCACGGTCAATTATATATTTATACAGATCTGACCCCGACAAGCCATCGAACTCCGGCCGGCCCGCCGACACATTTTCAAATATCATGTCGGTAAGCTTCTGCATAATTGCGCGTTCCGATGGGTGTGTCTGTATGCTGTCTTCTTCACCCAGTGCAGCATAGACTTCGCTGTTTGCAACAGTTGAACCATGTTCTTTGTTATACTTCGCAACTTGTTTCCTTACGTGTTCGCCCGCCGCTCGCATAGACTGATCCCAATTATTTTTAAGCGATCGTGACACGCCCTTCGCTTTAAAAAATGCTTCAAGGTTTTCCCGATGATCCGTACGCAATTTGTTGATAATATCATTAATTTCTTGTTCGCTATTTTTCACAATCATATCCCCATCATCAACGTAGCGAAACCAAAATAAATAACCAGTGCGGAAATGTCCACGATTGTGGTGATAAACGGCGTTGCCATGACGGCAGGATCAAGTTTACAACGCTTGGCAAGAATAGGCAGCAAGCACCCCACGCTCTTTGCAAGTATTATAGTCAAACACAGAGAAGCAGAAACAGTTAGCGCCAGCATGAAGGGCTTGTCTGCACCTTGATTTAGGAGTAGGACCAGTCCCAAGGCAATGGCTCCAAGGAATAATCCGCAAATCAGCGCAACTCGGACCTCTTTCCACCAGACCCGTAAAACGTCACGCATCTTCGTCTCGTTAAGTGCCATGCTGCGCACAATCAGTGTTGATACTTGCGCGCCGGAATTTCCGCCTGTTCCCATTAACATCGGCATAAATGCCGCCAGGATTACCGCTTTTTCAAGAGAGTTTTCAAAACCTTGGATTATAGAGCTTGTTACAAATATTCCCATAAGCATCAAAACAATAAGCCATGGCAGGCGATTAAAAGAAAGGCGAAACACATTGGTTTTTAGATACGGCGCGGTCGAGGGAACAAGCGCAGCCATCTTTTCAATATCCCGAGTGTTTTCTTTTTCCATGATGTCCATGATATCGTCAACGGTAATAATGCCTACAAGTTGGTTTTCAGAATCCGTGACGGGCAGGGCAAGTGGTCTGTATTTTCGGAACATTGCGGCAACAGTTTCTTTGTCGTCCTTGGTGTGTACGCTGTGGAAATTATCCGCCATTATATCGGTAACAAGAGTAGTGGGATTAGCAAGAAGTAAATCTCGTGCCGAAACAACACCGATAAGAAGCCGTTCTTTATTACGGACGTAACAAGTGTAAATAGTTTCTTTGTCTATGCCTACTGCGCGGATTCGTTCAAATGCATCGGCAACAGTCATGCGGTCATGAAGACTTACAAATTCCACGGTCATTATGCTGCCTGCAGGATTTTCCGGATACATAAGTAATTGATTAATTGTTTTACGTGTTTCGGTGTCTGCGGTTTTTAACAAGCGTTTTACAACACGTGCGGGCATTTCTTCAATAAGGTCCACCGCGTCATCGGAATAGAGGTCATTGATAATATTCCCGACTTCTTTGTCGGTAAGGGCTTCAATAATTGCTTGTTGTTGGTCGGTTTCTATATATGAAAAGACATCAGATGCGATAGCCTTGGGCAGGCAGCGGAAACAGCGGACAGCTTTTTCACCGCTTAGGTTTTCAAATACATCGGCGATATCTGCAATGGCAGTGTCTTCAACAAGGTTATTAATTTTGGTTTTTACTATAGGTTCGTCGCTTTCAACATATAATAGCAATTCTTCTTTCACGGCATAATTATATCTCGTTAAATGTTATTTAACAATCACTTTTACCTTGGGTCCCAGTGCAACTTCCAGCGGATATAGGCCGGCGGCAGTGCCGTCAAGGTCTGTAGCAGTAAAGTTACGTGTGATTTCATTTCCGGGAACATATTCAACGCGGAAAGATTTACCTTGTATATATTTTACGTGTTTACAGCGATGCAGACGTTTGAATGATTGATTCAGTTTCAGCGAGATTTTCCCAAACAAGCCGCATTTTTTCAAAACCACAAGATCGAGCAAATCGTCGCTTGGGTCGGCTAAAGGGGCGCAATTTTTCATGCCACCCACGTTTTTTGTGTTGATTATATAGAACAGAAACGTGTCTGCCTCAAATACCTCGCTGTCGCCCTCACCGGAAGTGACGACGGTATATTTCATGGGTTGGGCTTTTAATGTGAATGCCGAGAAGAACGCATGCAGAATATACGCGTTCTTGCCTAGCAGCCGTTTTGATTTTTCATTGTATTTCGTGACACCGTTTGTGAATGCGCCACCGCATGCGACGTTGATTGCAAAGTCTTTATCGTTTACTTTTAATGTATTTGTTTCAATGGTTTTGGCGCGTGAGATTGCCAAGGCAGCTTTTCGCGGTGAGCAATTAGTTTTGAAAAAAGATGCAAAGTCATTCGCCGTGCCGCGTCCGTATGAATAAATCGGAACGAAAAAGTCGTTTTTGATCATAGAATCTATGTTGGGGCCGACGGTGCCGTCTCCGCCAATTAGTACTACTGCGTCAAAATTTTTCGGATTGCCGGCATTTTCGTGCCAAAAGTTGTTCATTATTTCAAGGGAAGATGCGGAGAATTTCATAACAGTAATCCCGCGTTTTATACACGCTTTTTCAAGTTTAAGTGCGTGGCGCGGTGCTTTACCTTTGCCTGCGTTGGGATTATAGACAATTAGTAGATTCATTGCTTTTAGTATATTAAAAAAAATTAATACTTGCAATGAATTTAGCATTAATATATAATGGGCTCACATGATTAAACGAGCAGTTTCTCTTGTTACAGTGATATTGTTTGCAAGCATAGCGTTTGCAGGTTGTGCGCTGTTTGAACGCGACGTCAAGTATTACAATAATATTGAGGTTGCACGCATCGAGGGTATTTCACAGCCAATAACCCAAAAGCAGTTAATAGACGGTTTTAATGGTTTTGGTTACCGCTATGTATCCGAGTACGGTTACAGTCTTAAAAGAGCATACGATGAGACTTTGGATATTCTTGTTAATCGTGAAATCATTGCACAAATTTCAAAAGATAAATTCGGCGAATTGACCGCCCAGGAAGCCGCACAAGTTCGTAAGACTTCTTTTGATGCCGTGGAAGCCAAATACCGCGAAACAGAAGCAAAGATACGTGAAGAACGTAAATGGCCGGATCGCCCGGGTGATGAAACAGAAAAGCAACCGGAAACAGGCGTTGTCTATACACCGTATGAAAAATATCTTATTAAACAAGGAAACAGTTTCAAGGTAAATCTTACACAATATCGCGATCGTCCGGCCGCAGAGTTTGTTCACGAAACCAATGATGACTTTATTAAATATTTGGACGAAGCGCGCGGTTCAGAGTTACAGATAGAAAAAACAATAGCTACCGAAACCAAAACCCGTTTTGTGCGGTTCCTTTCTAACAATGAAAAAGGGCTTGGCTATAAGTACGATACCGACAAGCAAAAAAATAGCGCAATTAAGCGTGAACTTGTACGAATTCAAGAGCAGGAAGAAAAAAATACTTTAGTGCGCCGTATGCAGGAAGCCTTTGAACAGGGGATCGTTACCGACACAGAATATGAAGAGATGTTAAGGTTGCGTGACGGTGTAAAGGCCGGCCTGGGATTAGCAGCGGTAGCCCCTAATTTCAACGAGTATGAAAGATTTATCGCCGAGCGTAATCAAACATTTGTAGATGACCTTGTGCGCCGTGCGCAAGACGACTATCTGTCAAACGTGCGTATCGCTCTTGACCGTTTTGAGCGTGGGTTTGATTCTTTAGACAGCTTCAAAGATAAATTACTCGGCGGTCTTAATGGTCTTTACTTTGTACCGCGTCAAGTGGCAAATAAATTTTTCACCGTGAGCCATATATTGGTTGAATACAATGATGAACAAAAGGCAAAGCTTGCACAAATCGAAGCGCAATACCGTCAAGATAACAATGAGAGCAACCGCAACAGTGCGATTGAAAAATTGCGTGGTGAAGTCGAAGTATCACGCTTGGTAGACGGTGTTGCAACCGGAACACCGATGACCGCTGCGGAAGTTTTGACTTACGTTGAAAACTACGTCATGCCAAACAATAAAACAAAGTCCCTGGAAAGAAAAGTAAATGATTTCCGTGACTGCATATATATGTTTAATTCCGACCCCGGTATGCAAAATCCCGAGTTTGAATATGTCATCGGTGCCGACTTGCGCACCGACAAATCCCTGCGCAGCGAAGAACCCGACACAATGAGCCAAATGGTGCCGGAATTTACCAAAGCGGCACGGGAGCTTTTTAATTACAACGAGGCGGAAAACCGCGGGGGGGTCCGTAAAGAAACAACGGTTACCACTATTAATGGTCAAAGGGTTGAAGAGTACACATATATAGACACGCGCGGAACAATGTCGGGACTTGTTTGGACTGATTACGGTGCGCACATCATTATGTACACACGTAACATTCATGACTTTATTTATACCAACAGCATAAGCGAACTTGAATCAAGTTACCAAAACTTCCTGCACGCGAGCACTACAAGTTACGGGAACAAAACGGCATTTGATGCAATTGTAGAGAAACTTAACAAACCCGCTTACAGCCAGTACGAGCAGCAACTTCTGGACGTTTACAAAGGCAAAAATAAAATTACACTATATAAAAGCAATTACAAAAACTTGACCAAAAAGTCTTAATATGATATATTGCCCCAATAGAAATTTATTCATGGGGAGGGTTGTGGTATGGCAGAAAACGAACGCAAATTAATTGAATGCTTGAATATTCTTAATGGAGAAAATTTTATCATAGATGGTAAACTGATTCCGGTTAAACCCGGAATTGATCCGATTGATATTATCAAGTACAACAAGGAAATAAAGAAAGGAAACGGATTGCATTTTGGTCTTGATGCAAAACTTTGCATGCGAAACGGCAGAGAAATGTTGCTTACAAAAGATGAACTAAAAAATATGCAGGATGATGCTAACGCTGTAAAAAAAGAAATTACGCGCCTGTTGCCTTTAGTCGAACGTGAAATATATGGCGAACAGGGAGCCGCTAACGTTACCGCATATGAAAAAATGCTTGTTACTTTTTTTAAGTATAATGGGCTGGATGTCAGCCGTGTGGACGCAGGCAACCCTGAAACATACAAAAAACTGAATAAATTAATCCACGAAAAATTGGAATTTATCTACAGTGATAGTGCCCCTGACTCAGTAAAGGCAAAAGTAGACGGCAGTTGCTCAGATTTGCTTGGTGCTAATGTACGAGGTTGTAACACAAAAAGAGCGATTGGCGAGGAATCTAAAGCACTTCGTGACGAAGTTCAAAGAAACAATCTGGCTCTTCCGGAAGAAGACCTTGACGAGTTTGAACGACTTGCAAAAAGCTATGCTATGTCGTGCGTTTCTCCTATGATTGCAGTATGTATTGACTGTCCGGATTTTCATGCCGAGACCGGAGATATGCTTAATGAGTATGGGCAAAAAGAAACGGACGAAAATAAGGGTTACGATTCACGTAACAAGATGTTGCGTGAACACTTGACCCACAGCATTGATGGGCTGCATGATGTGCGTGATACGGCAGGGGTAAAAAAAGAACACGACGCATGGCAAGAGCTTCAAGATTTTATTGTGAACAAAAAAATTAATACAGAAAATCTGAAACCCAAGCGCGGCGGTGAAAAAGTAAGTTTCGAGGGGATGCTGAACATTATGACAAGGGGTTATTGCATAGGCTATCTTCAAGTGCATCCGCAGCTTTTGAATTATCTTGACCCGAAAAAATTGAACCACTTTATGCCCACCAGAATTAACTTAAAAAACGCAGAAGGCAAAATAGAAAGAACGACCTATTGGGAACATAAGAAAAAAGAGGTGGAAATAACTCATTCTGATCCAGATGCTAATAAATGTAAAAGGACATTAACCGACCACAAAAAACTGCAAAAAGCCACAGAAATTAAAGACAAGGGATACAAAAATACCCGTACTCCATATCGCGGACTTTTCAAGATTTTTGCAAGATATCAAAAATTAATAGCTATGATGACAGCTTCCATTCAGCAAACAGGGTACTTGCTAAAGTTTATGAAGACACTGGGGTATAACTTGTTAGATGAAAACCAGCAGCAGACCGTATCGACTAAATATGACCAAGCTATGCGTAACGATCTTAAGACCCGCTCTAATATTGCTTTTTTGCACGCAGAGCAGGTTACCTGTGAAGGTGAACCAAAGTCTAACCCTAAGGTAAATGAATATATGGACTTGCTTTTAAAAATGGATTCGGAAATTAACGATGAAAATAATAAAATGGAAGCTTTGGATACAAAATTTAATAATATCAAAGTTAACAGCCAGGACAATGGAATAATTCAATATAGTGATGAGCAAAAATTTGATTACCTTATTTCCCGCTATAGTGAACGTATTAAGTTAGGTCAAAAAAACGCAATCATTAACGAATTTTACAATGGCGGGAAAGGACTTAACGGGAACGAAGCACAAGATTTAATAAGCCTTATCGAACGGTATTCGAAAGAAGACATTGCACAATGTGACAGAGAATCAATCAAAGAAGAACAGGGACTGCTGAAGTTACTTTCCAAACATGGTGAAAGATGTAAAAAGCAATTTCACAAGTCAACAGAAATATGGGACACACAAAAAATTAAGGATGCGATGGAAGCATACAAGGCAAGCGGCAAAGATGCAAAAGCTATGCTGCCAAAGTTTTTCCCTGCTGACCAAAGGGGAGAACTCCATTTCTTTGATTGGAAGGAGATTGACCAAGCTTATAAGGGTCAACCATTAATGCCTGATGTACTTCGTCAAGCAGGTTGGTCGCGGTTTATGGACGAGATGTTACAACAATATGAAGATGCGGGAATTGCGTTCAACGATGCCAAAAACTATGAAAGACATGGTTCAGGCCCCAGGGGCAATGCGGAGGCTATGAATGCGTTTTATGAAGCTTTCGAGAGGGGACTTAAAGTTATAGCAGGTAACTATATTGCGGCACTTAATGCAGGGCAGCAAGCAACTGTGTACCAACCCCGAGGACAATCTCGAAATGAACGTCTAATGGGCGACGATTGATTTTTTCATGGCAGTTGGGTATAATAGTTACATGAATCTTAATGAATCTGATTTACGGACATTGCTGGATACAAACAACAATCCTGTTGTTGCGTTCTTCGGCGCCAAATGGTGCGGACCATGCAGGGCTTTTACGCCGGTTTTCGAGAAGGTGGCAAAAGCAACGAATAACATAGGTAAAATAGAACTTGTTAAAATGGATGTCGATGAATGCACGCAGATGTGCGAGGATTTGAATATCTCAATTGTCCCAACAATAATTATTTTTAAAGACTCTCAAATTTTTGCCCGTAAAGAGGGCGGTTTCCCGACTGAATCACATTTCGTCGACTGGTTGAATAGCCAGGGTATCAAGAGCAAATAGCAGCGCAGTTTTTACAACTTTGCAAAGAGCAAGGGCCGACGGGTTGTCGGCGATTTTCACATTGGCATAAAAGAGGTTGAATTCGGCAGCTAGCTCATATGCAGCATCTACTATACCGTTGAGAGTATAGTTTTGTGCGGACACAGTGTAACTGTCAGCGAGTTTTATTACTTTCATTAATATATCGCGGTTCAGCAAAACGTTCGCCGCGCTGCCGCTGTCAGCTTTATTGAAAATCGAATTTATGCGCGCAATAGTATAGAGCAGATACGGGCCGGTTTTGCCTTCAAATGATGTGAATTTGTCAATATCGAAAACATAGTCTTTGCGCACGTTGTTTGATAAGTCCGCGAACTTCAGCGCAGCAAGCCCAATTTTTTGAGCAGTTAAATCACCCACCTGCGATGGATTTTTAACACGTTTCGCCGCCGCTTCCGTTACTATACCGATAACGTCATCAAGTTTTACTGTTTCGCCGCTGCGGGTTTTGAACGGCTTACCGTCGGTACCATTCATTGTGCCGTAACTTACATGGGTAAGTTTTGTCTGTGGCGGCACAAGATTGGCTTTTACCGCCACGCGGAAAAGTTGTTCAATGTGCAGTTCTTGCCGGAAGTCCGTACAATAAATGAACTCGTCCGGTTTGAAATTTTTGTATCTGTAATAAATCGTGGCTATATCTGTCGTCGCGTACAAGTCGCCGCCGTTACCTTTTTGCAAAATTACAGGTGGCATCGGTTTTTTGTCAGAATCCGTTTTGACGTCCATAACAAGGCATCCGTTGCTTTCATATGCGCCGTGTTTTTTTAATATGGCCAATACTTCGTTAATGTATGGCTGCGCATCACTTTCACCTTTAAGGGTATCAAATGTACAGTTTAGTGTTTTATAACTCTCAGAAATTTTATCGACGGAGATTTTGCGGATATGCTGCCACAGGCTGAAGTACGGCTGCGTTTTATTTTGCAATTCTAATGTGATCTCTTCTGCATATGCACGGAACTCATGTTCTGTTTTACTTCGTTTAGACGCGGCAGGATAGACTTCGTTGAACGTGTCTAATGTTACCGGTTTTACAAAATTGTCATCAACGATATAGTTTTCGTATATGAGTTGCGCCAGCACAAGCCCCATTTGCAAGCCCCAATCACCAAAGAAAGTATCGGATATTGTTTTGTGACCAAACGCTTTGAACACGCGTTTTAGTGCTTCACCGATAATAGGCGAACGCAGATGACCGATGTGTAATTCTTTCGCGACATTTGCACCGCCGTAGTCAAAGAATACGGTTCGTGATTTTTGCGCACACAATGGCAGTTTGCCGGTTTTTAAAATCTCTTGTGCGGTCTTTCCAAGTGCAGTGTCGGTGACTTTAAAATTCACAAATCCGGGCGGGCAAGCCGTTGCAGTCGCAACGTCGCTTTTAAACTGTGCCGCAATCTCTTTCGCAATTTCCAAAGGATTTTTCTTCTGCTCTTTCGCCATTTGAAAAGCCACGTTGCATTGATAATCGCACAAGTCGACATTGCTGGGAGACACAGGAAGTTTTAACGCGTGTTCAATTTGTTCTTTGATAGTCATACCGTTATATCTCCTTTGGAAACAAAGTTCTTGCCCAATCTGTTCTGCAGTCAACGACATGATGTATTTCAATATATTTTTCTTGCACTTCGTAAATTATCATGCTCATGCCAGAGTTCAGTTTGCGTATTCCATCTACAATAAGGCGTCCGAAAAATGGGTCACATGACAGTCTGGTAATATCATCACGTATCATATCTATTTTCTCACTTGCGATACGTGAGCCAAAGTTTTCTATTAAATAATCATGGATGTTTTCAAGTTCGGTTTTCGACTTTGGTGAATAAATTATTTGCACGTTGTTTTCCTTTGATGTAGCATTGCCCAAACTTCTTCGTGCGTATAATAATGTCCTTGTGCAATTTGTTTTTTACTTTCGGCTACATTTTGTAGCAAAATATCAAGAGCCTCTTTCTTTGTCATTGGCGGAGTTTTATCCCCTTGTGTTTTTGTGTCAATTTTTCCCATATCTTATTATACACAAAATCGGGGTATCTTTGCAAGTGAATAAACTGTGGGAAACGTTAGAAAAAAACTGAACAAAAACAAGGCTTGCAAATAGCATAAAAAACTTGACGGGGGGGGGGGGCATTATAATACACTATTTTAGTTGTTAACGAAAATGTGAACAAATAAGGAGTAAATTATGGCAGATGATTGGCGAACAGAGAAAGAGCTGAAGGAATTGGATAAAAGAGTGGCAAAAGAAGCGGAACACGCAGAAAAAAATGAATATGCAGAGCAAGGAATGAAAGCGTTTTTTGGTGAAGATGTAGAGGCTTTGGGCGTGGATGGTTATCAACCAATGGGTAGGCGTGGCGCGCAAGGGTCAATGACAAATCGAGAATACAAGAGAGAAAAAAGAGCAGCAAATTGGGAAGCAAGGGCAAGGAAAGTTGCTCAAGAACAAACGAAATAGAATCTTAATCTCAAGGTATTGCAAAGTATCTGAATTTTTGATAAGATATTTGAATGGCACAGGGAAAAATTCTTCCACACAGTTTAGAAGCGGAACAAGCCGTTTTAGCATGTGTGATGCTTGACTATGTAGGATGCAGTGACGGATTCGATAAATTGACCGAGAACGACTTTTATGCACCCGCTCATAAAACAATTTTTACCGCGATGCGCACGTTGCTGGAAAAGAAGGATAAGACCATTGATTTTGTTACCGTCGCGGAACAACTTACAAAAAGCGGCAAATTGGAATCGGTAGGCGGGTTAGCATATCTTAATATTGTAAATGATGCTGTTCCGAGTGTTGCGAATTTCCGTCATTATCTTGATATTCTGAAAAAAAACAGAGTGCTTCGGAAACTTAATTCCGCTGGCGTGGCAATTATCGAAGCAAGTTACGGCAGTGAAGATGAACAGGCGGCACTGGGAGCCGCAGAAAAAGCAATTTTTGATATCTCACGTGATGATGAGAAAAAAGAATTGACTGCGATTTCACATGAACTACCCGGAGTTCTTGACCGGCTTGACACCATTCAAAAGGATCCGACTTCGGTGCGCGGCTTGCGTACTGGCATTTATGGGATTGACAATTTGACCAACGGGTTGCACAAAGGCGAATTGATTATTCTTGCAGCGCGGCCCGGTATTGGTAAAACGTCGCTTGGCCTTAATATGATACTGAACGCGGCTGTAAAAGGCGGAAAAAAATGTGCAGTGTTCAGTTTGGAAATGAGTAAAACACAACTTACCACACGTGCATTGTGTTCGCTTGCCATGGTAAATATGTATAAGGCAAACAAAGGTGAACTTTCACCCGAAGAATGGCAGCGTCTGTGGCACGCTAACGAAGAACTTAGCAAGGCGGGCTTATATATTGACGATAACAGTGACATTACTCCTATGGAAATAAAGCGCAAATGTATGAGGCTGAAGCGTGAAAGCGGACTTGATTTTGTAATGGTGGACTATTTAGGTCTTATGGATTCGGGTTTGCGTAACCGCGAAAACCGCCAAGTAGAAGTTGCGGCCAACTCGCGCGCTATGAAAATTTTATCAAAAGAGTTGGATATTCCTGTGCTGCTTCTTGCCCAGTTGAACCGCAGTATCGAAACCCGTACTCGCAAAGGTGAAGATGCACGGCCGGCATTGCATGACTTGCGTGAATCGGGCGCAATCGAGCAAGACGCAGACATCGTTATGTTTATTCATATGAATAAACCGTCAGAGCAGAACGAAGAAGACGAGAAGATGCACGATGTGCATCCAGTCGAAGCGGATATTATTCTTGCCAAACACCGAAACGGTCCGCAGGGTACCGTAAAAGTGCGCTGGAATAAAGAATGGACTACGTTCAGTAACTTGCCTGCGGAACAAGCTGCCCAAGATGCGCGGGATCGCGCTTCGCGAACTAAAAACACAGTAAATAAAACAAAGCAAAAGCCGGAAGCGCTGCCGATTATTTAATGCCACACGATATTTGGCAAGATTATATCAATTTTTGCTTTTTGCCGTTCGCACACTTGCAATCAGCATCCGCTTTATTTCAAGGCAATTGTGACGCCAAAGTTTTCGTTCCTTAAAAACTTATTCACTTATTCAAATCTTTCACTTTTTTACTGACACCGTAAGGCGTCACATGGTCGGGGTGACAGGAATTGAACCTGCTACTTCTTGAACCCGAATCAAGCGCGATACCGATTCGCTACACCCCGAAGATTAAAGCTGAACTTCGACCTTTTCGTCTTCGGTTCTGACATCTTCTAAAGAAACAGGCACTTTTTCTTTCGCCTTGCTTTCTTTTTTCGCTTCTTTTTTGGATTCCTTTTTAGATTCTTTTTTAGGTTCTTTTTCGACTAGCTTCGCTTCTTGTTTTTCTTCTCTGCGAGCTTTGTATTTCAAGTATGCAGTTTCTTGTACTGCGGTTGTAAATTTTAAAATTTGCGGAAACATTGTGTACACAAATGGAAGTACAAGTGCAAGCAAACACCAAGGCTGATGCACGGACAGCAGCGTCGTCAAGCATGTTACCGAAGTCGATATCCACATGGTTATACCAAGAATCAAATGGTTTATTGTTTCTTGCATCTCCTTTGTTCGTGGTCCCGTGTCTTTTTTTTGCTGTTGTTGTTCTTCTTTTTCTTCTTTCATTTTTATTTTCCTTTTAACCCCAAGTGGCGGAGAGGGGCGGATTCGAACCGCCGGTCCCTTTCGGGACACTTGTTTTCGAGACAAGCACATTCGACCACTCTGACACCTCTCCTTAATACATTGCAGTCACAGGCTTTGAAATCCAAACATATAGTAAACGATTTCAAAATAAAGCGCAAGATAATTAGATTATTATTTTAAGTATTCTTCAATTTTTGTTTCTAAAGCAAAATTCACGAGTGCTAAAAAGATTGTCGAATATGTCATGCAGGGCTTTTTCATATGTTAACTTATTTCATAAAGGAGAAAAGAAATGAAAAACCTTGAATATCAAAATTCAGTATTTAAGTTGTGGGCGGCTTTTAATAACATGAAGCCGACTAAAACAGCAATGCGAATATGGCTTAAAGAGGAGCAGGTGCGAGAATTCTTAAAGTTGATTCTAGAAAAACTAGAGCCTCTTGAACAGTGGCGTATTCAATCTTAATTAATTATGGGATTGAATTAAAATGTATTAAAATTAAGTATCAAAACTTGGGGGAGTTTTAACATGTCAACAAAAGTAAAAATTATTGCCGCACAAGAACATCAGGAAAAAGTCAAAGAACTGCTTGCAGGGCATGGGAATTTCGAGATATTTGAGATAGTGGCCATTGATAATGAGGAAATGCTAAGGGTCTTAAGTTTGATACCAAAAGCACCGGTGACAACCGCCGCAAAAGTGTTTAATATGGCACTTGAAAAAAAGATAACCGATGTTTTCCTGACCGTTGGTATTTCTGCGAATATTTTGGGCTTTAAGTTTTTACGCGAAGCAATAAAACTAGTCATAGAAAAGCCCAGAATGATTAACGCCGTAACAAAAGAACTTTATCCGGTCATAGCAGAAAAATTCAACAGTTCTCCGTCAAAAGTTGAACGTGCTATTCGCCATGCTATTGAAGTTGGCTGGGCGCGCGGGAAAATAGAAAATCTTAACATAATGTTTGGTGTAAAAATCTACGGTAAAAACGATCGCCCGACAAACGGCGAGTTCATTGCACTTATCGCAGACCAATTAATGATTGACAGTGCGTGGTAATTGAAGCAGCGAAATTATTTTGGAATAATCACATTTCTGTGCTATAGTTCACTGTGGAAATAATCAAGACCATTGATCTTTGGACAGAGCAGAACCCAAACCACTATGAGGGTTTTAATGGTGCTTTTGTAGACGGGTTTGAAAATGGGAAACAACCATTTGATGAGTATAAAATTGTAAAGAATTGTAATTGTGTAATAACAACAAACGACAAAACTTTGAACATATGCAACAAACATAACGCAATTGTTTTCTATCTTAAAAAGGTTCCTGTGCGGTTGTTTGTTATTAATAAAAATACAGAAACTGAACGATTAATTGAACTTGCGTTGTCACAAACTTTTGGAAACACGAAGCTTAAAAGTGAATTTGAGCAACACAAAATTAAATTCAATTCTGTTGATATGAAACAAAAGCCCGTTTATAACGGTTCAGATTTATCAAAAGAAATTGATGTTGGCTCGTGTGATAGGTGGAGTCTTTTGTGCTTAATGTTGCGGGGACACTATACGGAAAGCATTACTCCTTATGGTAACTTTGCAAATGACCAATATGAATTTCTTCCAAGCCTTGACATCAAGTATGCATTGCAAACGGATTCTGAAAAATTTGAAATCACACACTCCTGTGCTTTCATAAATGCAATAAAAACTCGCCTAATACCAATCCAAAACAATTCCCCACTTACAAAGTAGAAAGTTCAACTGTGCAGGAATACGATTGGAGCTTCTGGTCAGATTCGAACTGACGACCTGCCGCTTTAGAAAAATGAGCCGCGCAGCGGAGCGAGCAGCCATTTTTCCAAGCGCAGGGAGCGTTGAGATTGGATCGGTGAACAAGTTCATTTTAGAGATTGCTGGAGCTTCTGGTCAGATTCGAACTGACGACCTGCCGCTTACAAGGCGGCTGCTCTGGCCAACTGAGCTACAGAAGCGCGCACAAACCAAAAAACTATGACGGCACGAAGTGACGGCATACGGAGCGTAGCGAAGTATAATAGATCGCTTGCCAAATGTCAATACGGTATGTTACCATTTATGCATGAAAGAAACCGAACAACCAATAAAAGCGCGTATCACAAAGGCGTTACAGCAAAAACGTGAAAATATTCTTGGGGAAGCCATAATGCTGACCTTTGAATTTGAGGGCAAAACGCGTGAGGAAGATTTCGGCAGTCCACTTCTTACCGAAGAAAATATGCTACTTTGGCGGCGCATAACCTTGTCTGTAATTTTGGACCAGCGCAGCATCAAGGTTGAAGACAGCCGTGTCCAGAATTTTGAAGAATATAAACAAGCCGTTGAACAACAAGAGGTATTCATCGCGTTCAATGGGGTGGAAGTTTACGCTGTCGGAGCAAATCCCAAAAATATGTTTTTCCCTTATGAATACGGATTGTGGGATTGAAATTTACATGGGGCATTAGCTCAGTTGGCTAGAGTGCTTGCATGGCATGCAAGAGGTCACCAGTTCAAATCTGGTATGCTCCACCATAAGGAAGAAAACTTAATGTACTATTCGACGACATACTTAGCTCCGACGGGAAAAATCACACTTGCCAGCGATGG
>Ga0123353_10006510_pt1 | contig 15559 bp, 10 predicted proteins | sample TergutLab28metaG_3_FD_92763 | JGI IMG/M metagenome (GOLD analysis project Ga0123353, IMG submission 92763) | Labiotermes labralis P3 segment gut microbial communities from Petit-Saut dam, French Guiana - Lab288 P3 | ecosystem: Host-associated > Arthropoda: Insects > Digestive system > Gut ... | reverse complement strand
ATTTCGCCGATGATTTTCGTGTGATCGAATCTTCCGAAGAAATCGCGGGCAACGGAGTTTTTGAGTTCTTCCTCTTGGACTTTGACGTATCGCATGGTTTTATTGTAGCAGGTTCGTGGTTGCGTTCAAGAATGACGGTACAACTTTACGGGTGCCCCAGAGCGGGTCGGCATTGGTTCCCCTCGGTTTTTGCTCGTTGACATTCGTGGTTCGTTGTCTGCATGCTCCGGCGTTGTCTGCGCTTTCGGCTTACGCGGCGAGCTCTGTGGAAAAGGTTTGGGGACGCTTGACTAACCCATAACCAACGAGTACAATCTTGCCAAACATTGACGTTATTATCACACGATGAATCTCAACTACGCTCCGCAATACGGTTTTCTCATTGGCATTGATTCCGATGGCTGTGCCTTCGACACGATGGAGTTGAAACACAAAGAATGTTTCGTGCCGAACACTATTAAATACTGGAACCTTCAAGGTGTCAGCAAATATGCCCGGGAAGCGTTCGAGTTCGTCAATCTGTACTCGAAAAGCCGGGGTTGTAACCGTTTTCCCGCGTTGATCGAGACGCTCCAGTGGCTCGGTCGTCGTCCCGAAGTGCAACGGCGCGGCGCACAAATCGAAGTACCGCAGTCCCTAGTCGATTGGGTTGCCCGAGAGACGAAACTCGGCAATCCCGCCTTGATCGCAGAGGTCGAACGCACCGGCGATCCCGCCTTGAAACAAACGCTGGAATGGTCGCTGGCGATCAACAAGACGATTGATTTCATTGTGGATAAAGGGGTTCCGCCATTCCCTTTCGTTCGGGAATCACTGGAAAAGATGAAGGGCAAAGCGGACGTGTTGGTCGTATCGGCAACCCCGCAGGATGCGTTGGTGCGCGAATGGGAGGAACAGAATATCGGTCATTACGTGGCAGCGATTGGTGGTCAGGAATTGGGAACGAAGAAGGAAATGTTGGAACGAGCCAAACAGATTGGCAATTACGGTGAGGGCAAAATACTGATGATCGGCGATGCTCCTGGTGATCACAAGGCGGCAGTGGCGAACAAGGCATTATTCTTTCCGATCAATCCCGGTGCGGAAGAGCAAAGTTGGCAGGGTTTGTACGAGGAAGGCTTGGATCGTTTCTTCGCTGGTACATTTGCGGGTTCATATCAACAGGCATTGCTGGACGAGTTTGACCGATATTTACCGAGTAACCCCCCGTGGCAGACAGTGTGACGAGCCGCGAATGTCAAACATTTGCCGGTACTCCATCACCACCGGCGGGCTAACGCCCGACCGTTCTGTTAACCTTTCGCAAAGTTGCGCTCGATGAATCCCGTGTCGATCTTTGCCGACCGGAAGTCGGGATGCTCCAATATCTTACGCTGCAAGGGAATCGAGGTCTTGATACCCTCGATCTTAAACTCATCCAAGCAACGGAGCATACTTTCAATCGCTTCCTGTCGCGTCGCTTGATGTACCAACAGTTTGCCGACCATCGAATCGTAGTTCGGACTCACCGTGTAACCGGCGTACACGTGCGAATCGAACCGCACACCAAAACCGCCGGGAATAATCAAATGCTCGATCTTGCCCGGACAAGGACGAAAATTGTGCTCGGGGTCTTCCGCATTGATTCGGCATTCAATCGCCCAACCATTCGCCTTGATCTCCGACTGCTTAAAGGGGAGCACTTCTCCCGCCGCCACACGGATTTGCGACTTGATAAGATCAATGCCAGTAATCAGTTCCGTCGCAGGATGCTCGACTTGAATCCGAGCATTCATCTCGATGAAGTAAAAGTTTTCGTCTTTGTCCACGAGAAACTCGACCGTCCCGGCATTGGTGTAGTCCGACGCTTTAACGAGCCTCACGGCGGCTTCGCAGATCGCTTCTCGGGTCGATTGTTTCAAGTTCGGGGCGGGGGCTTCTTCGATCAATTTCTGATGGCGGCGTTGCATCGAACAGTCCCGCTCCCAAAGATGAAAAACATTTCCGTGGGTATCGGCAATCATCTGCACTTCGACGTGCCGGGGACCGTCGATGAATTTTTCGAGATAGACGGCACCGTTGCCAAAGGCGGCTTGCGCTTCTTGAGTGGCTTGTTGGATCGATGCTTTCAGTTGGTCGGCATCTTTGGCGACACGCATTCCTCGTCCGCCGCCACCCGCCGACGCTTTAATCAAGACAGGAAAGCCGACTTTTTTGGCGAATCTCGATGCATCTATATCAGACAGGACAAGTCCATCCGAGCCCGGCACACGGGGAACTCCCGCTTGCTGGGCGATTTCACGGGCAGAGTTTTTGTCGCCGACGAGGGACATCGCCTTGGAAGTCGGACCGATGAACTCGTAACCGCAACTTCGGCACACATCGGCGAAGTGTGCGTTTTCTGCAAGAAAACCGTAGCCGGGATGGACAGCCTCTGCATTGCTGACTTCGCAGGCACTGATAATGCGATTGATTTTGAGATAGGAGTCAATCGACCTTGCAGGACCAATGCAGACCGCTTCGTCGACAAGATTAAGGTAGGCGGCACCGCGGTCCGCTTCGCTGAAAACGGCAACGGTTTCGATGCCCATCTCTCGACAGGCACGAATAATCCGCAGCGCAATTTCGCCCCGATTGGCAATGAGAATTCGCTTAAACATGACGGTCATTGTACAATCGAATGCAATACGTTACAAGACCCACGCGAGTTGCACTGATACAAACGTGCCGCGAACGTCAGAGAGCGGATTCTTGCCCTCTAACGCCCATTCGCTCTTGCGCGAGATTGACATTGCAAATACTTCCCCGAATCTCTATAATCCCCACCGGTGAATTCTCCGGTTCTGTGATTTCAATGTATCCCGGCTATTCAGGCATCGTACAGTATGGGCATCGCGTCTTTTTGGCGATCGCGCTCACTTTTGCGCTGTTGGTGAATGCCTTTTTGATTGCCAATTTCTATTGGACGGCACTGATTACCGTCGGGCAACGCAACGTCATGATCGCTGCCCTGATTGGAGTGTGGTGTATCTTGATGATTACTGCCGCATACTGGAAACACCGGCTCAATGCGACTTCAAAGCCGGAGCAGAGCGACGAAACATTTCGGCAAACGGTTTGCCATTATCTACGCGGCGATTGGTTCGCCGCCGAAGCGCAGATACTGCCGCATCTGAAAAAATATCCGAAAGATATAGAAATGTTGCTTCTTCAGGCGACGATGTATCGTCATGCCAATCGTTACGAAGAAGCCTTGCTGGTGTTGGACAAACTGCAACTCTTGCAGAACAGTCGATATTGGTTCGCCGAAATCGAGAACGAACGATCACTGATTGCCGCCGCCAGCCGTCTGCTCGACGAACGGTAAAAGCACTGCCAACGCACTGACATGATCTCCCCCTCCACTCCACGGTGTCAGGATTACCGGCTGGCGATTCGCACTGGGCAATCTTTTGCGAGCGTCGTTAAAATTGTGTTCGTCAACTCGGCAAAATTTCCGTGACTCCCGTTGCTAAACCTTTGCCCGGCGAGTGCGCACCGCAACTTTCCGGGTCGGCAACCTCCGGGTAAAAACCAAACTGCCGTAACATTCCCAACTTCGGCAAGATATTGTTCTCCAAGTCAATGTGGTAAAAGCCCGGAAACAAATCGACATTGCCTAAAATCAAATCGAAGTAATCCCGATGCTTTTCCGGCAACTCCACTTTGCCGTTGCTGAAAATCTCGTGTCCCGTGAAGACAAACTCCGGCAACAAATACGAACAGAATTCCAGTTCGCTCTTGCCGCACCATTCCCGATAGATTTCCGTCTGCGGCAACAGCGACAGCAAACTCGGCAAAATGCGTGCGCCCATCATCCGTAGCGAAACCATCTGAAAGAGCGACTGCTGAAAATCTTCCAGCGTTTCAAACGGAAAGCCCCAAACGTAAAAGACATCGACACGCGGAAAATACTTAATCGCCTCCGGGATACGTTGCAACACTTCGCTTGCTGTGAAACCTTTCTTTATCATTTGGAGAACGCGGTCGCTTCCTGACTCGACACCGAACCGCAACTCCACGCAGCCGGTATCGCTCATTGCTTGCATCATTTCTTCATCGACAAGATTGACCCGACCGAATGCTTTCCATTTGACCGACAGGTTGCGTTGCGTGAGTTCCCGGCAGAACTCCATCACTTGCGGCTTGCCGGAAACGAAGAATTCGTCTTGAAACAGAAACATCTCCACTCCTGCCTTTTCGTGCAGATATTGCATTTCTTCGACGATGTTTTTCGCACTTCGGCTATACGATTCGAGATTCCACACCGGAGCAACGCTGCAAAAAGTGCAAGGATACGGACAGCCGCGCGAACTCATCATGCCGTAACCGGCATATCGGGAAAGATCGACTTTGTGAAACGCCGGAAACGGAATGGCATCAAGATTGCTAATCCGCTCGCGGTTCGGCGTATGAATGATGTTGCCGTCGGCATTGCGGAATGAGATACCGGCAACGGTTTCGAGATTGCGCAAGAGCGGCGGGCATACGCCCGCCGGTGATGTCAAGGCTCGCAACAATTCAGGACCCGTCAGTTCCGCCTCGCCGCGACAAATAATGTCGATCCACGGAAAGCGTTGCAACAATTTTTCCTCGACGGACTTTGACCCGACACCACCGAGAATGAGGGTGTGGTTGGGATACTTCTTCCGCAACTGTTCGAGGGCAAGAATGGTAAACGGCAACAAATTTGCCATACAGGAAACGCCGATGATCTCTGCTGGTACCGGTTCGCTGACGAATTGTAAGAATGTTTCCATCTCGAAGGGATCATCGCCTTCGACCAACTGATAGTCGCGAAAATCGACCTCGAAACCGGCATCTTCCATTGCTCTGGTTAGGTAGAGTGGTCCCAGTGGAACATGGAGTTCCCTCTCGATCTCTTCGCCGTAACGCATGAAGAGCATGTTTAGATTGATGAGTGTGATGTCAGGCATAAATTAGGGGTTGTTATTGAAATTAACGCATCATCCGCATCCCGGCATATATGTGCATCTCTTGTGGCTCTGGCGGCGGTTGAAATCGCGGCGGAAAAGCCGGGACGATATTTTCGTAGCCGTCCAGCGACGCGTCGATGTACTCAGTCAACAATGCGGTGGTATTCAACGTTGCCAATGTTTTAGCAGGCATCCGAACATCGAAGCGGCGGTAGATTTCCCTGCGGAAGTCCACCAATGCAAAGGCACTGAGTTCGATGCGTGTTGCTAATGAGACTCTTGTTAAGTCCCTTCTCAAAATTTCAGCAACCAACCGGCGGACTTCTTCGGGAATATCGCGGACAACTGGTGGCGGATTGTTCTGGTCAACCGGAGGAATAGTAGGGGCTTTCCATGGTTCCTGCATGAATTCTCGTGATAATCGCCCTTCTTGTCTGGGCAAGATTCCCATTTCTAATTCTGGATCAGGATTTCTTTGGAACAATTGAGCCGACGCTTCCTGTGAACCAGTTAGCAAGGCAAGCATTGTAGCGGCGGCAGTGCCGAGAAAAGCCCGACGATGCGGCTCCGGCACTTCTGTCTTGTCAATAACAGTCGCCAGTTGTTCCTTCGGCAGGGTTTGCAGCATTGCTTGTTCGACGGGTTGCAATTCCAATTCAATGGACACTGCCGCCTTGTTCGGATCATCGAGCAGGAGTTTTCGGAACTCTGGATCGACCACTGCTTTTTTGAGCAGGATTTCGATGCCTCGCGGCACTGGTCCGAGTGGCTGTCCACTGCCGGGAGGACGACCACCGACGATGGTCGTTCGCACAGATTCTTGTTCGGGTACATCGGCACGAAATTGCGACGCTCCGCTGTTGGGGTATTCTGACATGCCATGCCTCTCGTTTGCTAATACTGCTTATTGAGTGTACACGATTTGCGGGGAATATCTAGAAGAGGTTCCGGCATCTTCCAGAGCCCGGGTCAGGTAGAGCGGTCCTAGTGGGACGTGCAATTCCCTCTCGATCTCTTCACCGTAACGCATGAAGAGCATGTTTAGATTGATGAGTGTGATGTCGGGCATGGGTTCATTATACAACAGCGCAAGGGCGGGGTGGCGTTAGCCCTCCGGTTGCACAACGGACGACTCCTCCGTAACCAACGAACCTCTTTTTTTCTTCGGTTCAAAGAACCGACCTATCGGCGTATTGACTACGGCGGCAAGGAAAATCAAGTCGCCGAGCGTTGCCGCCAGCAAGATCACCAACATCATGATGCCGAACATCTGCGTCGGCGTAAAAGTGCTCAACGCAAACGCCGCCAATCCGAAACCGGCGATCAACGTCGTTTGAACAATCGCCGAGCCGCTCCGGGAATAAGCATATCGGGTCGCGTCCGCACGACTCATTCCCTGATCGATGCCGTGCCGGAACCACGTCAAAAAGTGAATTGTGTCATCCGTTGCAATTCCCAATGCCACGCTCGCCGTCATCATTGTGCCAATGTCCACAGGGACACCCAAGTGTCCCATGCAACCGAACACGACGAAGACCGGAAAGATGTTCGGAATCATCACCAAAAACCCGGCGACCACACTTCGCAACACGATGCACATTGCCACTCCGATCATAAAGAATGACAGAATAAAACTCAACACGAGTCCGTTGTAAAGTTCATGCTGTGTTTTATAGACCACCGGCACCATTCCGGTATAGACGGCTTCAATGGCGGAAGTTTTGAGCCCCAGCCCTTTATTCTCGACGGCAATAATCGGTTCGACAACATCTTTCACCTCTTGAATGAAATGGGCGTAGTCAATATCTTTTTTGAGCGACCAGACCCGAAGACTGATCCGCCAGAGTTCGATGCCGTGATTGCGTTCCCATGCTTCCGCCTTGGTTCGGAACGCTTCCCGCTCTTCGTAGGAAATCCCCGCCTGCTCCGCATCGGATGGTATGGTGATCATTTTTAGCACATCATCAATTCCTGCACTGACCAATCGGTCAGCATCTGCCTCAGTAATGCCGATTTGTGCGAGATGCTGTAACTGAATGGGATCGCGCGACTGGTCGGGATTGCGACGAAACGAAGCCATTCCCTCGAAGGTAACGAATTCGCGGAGTTCTTTGTTTCGGGCACTTGCAAAGTTGCGGTTTGCCACTCTTTCTCTGGTGATTCTTTCAGTTAGAGTCATTCTGCCGATACCACGGATTTGGTCGGACGACGGCATAAATGTTGCCGCCGACATTACACCGCCAATGTTTTCTCCCAAGTCCGACTGCAACTTGTTGCAGATCTCTTCGACCAGCCACAGACGTTTCAAGGTATCGTTCCATTCGGGATTGGGGACAGAATTTAATTCACCGTTGTCGAACGTGACGACGATTTCCATCGGCACCAGCGGACCGAGCCGTTCTTCAAGCCAAGTGTAATGATGAATGATTTCGGAATCACTGGAAAAGAACCGCATCATCTTGACCGATGTTTTGATCTGCGTTAGTCCGAAACCGAAAATGATCATCAAAACAAGACTGACGATGGAGATCACAACGGCATTCCGAATGACGAAACCGCTCCACACCCGCCAAACTTTTTGCATTGGGGAATCCACTTTGATCGTGAACGTCCTTTGGGCGGCGACTTTATGCGACGGATAAAAATGGAGTAACGTCGGCAAATAATAGAACAACAGGATGAGTTGCAACATAATGCCGAGCGCGGAGTAGAACCCGAACTTGGAAATCGGAATCAATCCGCTCATGCAGAGCGAAATTAACCCGAAGGCGGTAGTCAAATTGGCGGCAAAACAGGGATACCACGCATAGCGGACAGCACGTTCCGGTGCCATATCGAGACCGTGTTCTCGAACGGCATCGTGGTAGTAATTGATCATGTGGATCGCCCCGGACATTGCCAGCACATAGACCAAGGCGGGCATGGTCAGCAAAATGGCATCGCAGGTTCCTCCGGTGAAGAAAACGCTGGCAAGGGCAACGCCCGCACTGATAATCGCCAACCAAAAAACGAACATCGTCAAGCGAATGTCCCGAAAACAGAGCCAAGCAAGCGTGAGTCCAATGACACCGCAAAGTCCAATGAGCCGTTGGAGCGTTTGCTCCCCTTCTTGGGTGATGGCAACATTATCGACCGGCGGACCGCCCATAATGACACCGTCCATATTCGGATTGCGTCCATAGATCATTTCGCTGACCGTTTTGAAGACGGCATCGGAAGCCCTTGCAAGCCAGAGTCGGTCATCAAGCAGAATTTGCGGATGCACCCCGCATTCCCTGCCGACATCTTTGATTGCCTCGAGAACATCGGCGAGTTCCTTGCCTCTCGGAGCATCCTCGTGGAACGTCACGATCATAGCGGTGCTTTCGCCATCAGGACCGACGAGAATCCCCTCTAACTTTTGGTGGATCGCTTCGTCAGTGAGCCTGATTCCGCCGGGACCTCTGCCGGAGTATTGCTCTTTGAGTCGCTCAAACAGTTGCGAACCGGTGAGGACGGCTTTGAAATAATGGGCGTATTTCGGAGGCTCTTCTTGGACAGCAGGGGGACTTTCGTCGAGTGGCTCCACTACCGGAAGTTCCTCTCCGACAATTTCGGCGAGGATCGGTTTGTTTTCCCTGTCGCCGGCTTGTTCCGGCACGAGTTTGTGGGCGAACATTTCGAGCACCCGCTGGGGGTCGTCCAATGTACATCCCTGCCAACTGACAACGACGAAGCGTTCGAGGGGAAAGTGCTTGAGGAACCACTGATACTGATTGGTTTCTTCAAAAGAGTCAGGCAACCAATCGGCAACATTGTTGGAATTACTCTGGAAGGTTCTGTTTGTCCCCATGTAGACAAAGGGCAACAAAAAGAACACGATCAGGAGAATCCGGAACCCATACCGGTGAAAAAATGCGTTTTTCATCATAGACGCGAACAGTGCCTCCGATGCAATGGGGTGTAATGGGGTAGGCGTTTGCCTACCCGAAGCTGACACTATTTTACCAAAAAACGTGGAAAATTTCTAGGGCGGTTTCCAAGAGATTTCCGAACAAGTTTATTACAAATCCTTCGCAACGTGATCCAAGCCTGTTTCGCCGATCTTTTCGAGTTGCATGTTCAGACCGAGTCCGCGGATTTCGTTGGTCAACACATCGAAACTCGCCGGTGTGCCCGCCTCCAGTGTGTTCTTGCCTTTGACCATCGACTCGTAAATCTTCGTTCGACCTTCCACATCGTCGCTCTTGACCGTCAGCAACTCTTGAAGCGTGTATGCCGCCCCGTATGCCTCCAATGCCCAAACCTCCATTTCGCCGAACCGTTGTCCGCCGAATCGGGCTTTACCACCGAGCGGCTGTTGCGTGATGAGCGAATACGGTCCCGTGCTTCTCGCATGGACTTTGTCGTCAACGAGGTGGTGCAATTTTAGCATGTAAATGTATCCAACCGTCGTTTCCTGGTCGAACGTTTCGCCGGTACGACCGTCGAACAACCGAACCTTTCCGTGTTCCGGCAACTTTGCTTTTTTCAGTTCATCGTTGATTTCCGTTTCGCTGGCACCATCGAACACCGGCGTTACTGCTTGGTATCCCAACCGCGATGCCGCCCAACCGAGATGCGTTTCGAGAATCTGCCCGACATTCATACGGCTCGGCACCCCCAACGGATTGAGCAAAATTTCGACGGGCGTGCCATCCGCAAGATACGGCATATCCTCACGAGGCAAAATCTTGGAGATCACCCCCTTGTTTCCGTGCCGTCCCGCCATCTTGTCGCCGACCGAAATCACCCGCTTGGCAGCAATGTACACCTTGACCATCTGCAACACGCCCCGGCGGAGTTCATCGCCGCGCTTCATCGTGTTGATTCGTCGGTCTTTCGCATCGGTTGCTGTTTCAATAGCAGCCCAGTGCTTCTCAAAAACCTTTTTCGCCTTCGCATTGTCTTCCAAGTTGAGTTGTTCCAACCGGAAAAGTTTCGGTTGTTCCAGCAAATTCTTGTCGATGGCAATGCCCGTTGCCTTTTCCAGTTCTGCGACCAACGGATTGAACAAGGCATTGATTTTCTCGTCTTCCTCTTTTTCCGCACGTCGGACATCGCCGTCGAATGCTTTTCGTTCCTCTTCGGAGAGACTCATTCGGCAGGAAAACTTTTGCGTTCCGATCACGATTCCTTCGACACCGCTCGGTACTTCAAGCGACTCATTTTTCACGTCCTCACCGTGCCGACCGAAAATTGCGTGGAGCAATTTTTCTTCCGGCGTGAGTTCCGCCTTCGCGCGGGGCGTTACTTTTCCGACCAAAATGTCTCCCGGTCTGACGTAAGTTCCAATACGGACAATACCCGCCTCATCAAGGTTTCGCAGTGCCTTTTCACCGACGTTGGGAATATCATTCGTAAATTCTTCGCGTCCCAGTTTCGTGTCCCGAACTTCGATGTCGAACTCCTCGATGTGTATCGACGTGTACGTGTCCTTCTTCACGAGGTCTTCACTGATAATGATTGCATCCTCGAAGTTGAAACCGTCCCAGGTCATAAACGCGGCAAGCACATTGCGCCCGAGGCACAGTTCCCCTTTGTACATACTCGCACCATCGGCAATGATTTGCCCCTCCGCAACCTCTTCGCCCGGCTTAATAATAGCCGCCTGGTTTTGGCAGGTCCGCTCATTCATCCCGACGAACTTTCGCAGGACGTACTCATCTTCAAAGCCATCTTGGGTCACGATCTTAATGCGCTGCGAGTCAACGTAACTGACTTTGCCCGCCCGTTTTGCGCGAATCATCAAGCTAGAGTTGAACGCCGCCTGTCCTTCAAGTCCCGTGGCAACGAGCGCGGGCTCTGACTCCAAGAGCGGCACCGCTTGCCGTTGCATGTTTGAACCCATCAACGCTCTGTTCGCGTCGTCATGTTCGAGGAAGGGAATCAACCCCGCCGAAACGCCAATCATCTGACTCGGCGAAACGTCAATATACTCAACATCCTCTGGCGTAACCGGGTCATAATCCCCTTTGCATCGGACAATCACTGCACCGGAAATGTCGTCAGCAACAATTTTTCCTTTGACAATTTTAGTATCCGCCGGGACAACTCGCCGCTCATGTTCTTCGTATGCCTTGAGCCAGTCGATTTCGTCGGTCAGTTTTCCGCTTTTGACGCGGCGGTACGGCGAAATAAGGAAGCCGTATTTATCGACGGCGGCGTAAATACTCAAACTCGAAATCAGCCCGATGTTCGTCCCTTCCGGCGTTTCAATCGGACAAATTCGACCATAGTGCGACGAGTGAACGTCCCGGACATCGAAGCCCGCCCGCTTTCGGTTCAAACCGCCGGGACCCAACGCCGACAATCGCCGCTCATGGGTAAGCATCGAGAGCGGATTCGTTTGGTCAACGACTTGAGACAGTTCGCCGCGACTGAAAAAGTATTCGATAGCGGCGGAAACACTCTTTTGATTGATCACCTGACGCGGCGTAACATCGGCATCGTTGACACGCTGTTGTAAACGCTCCTGCACGGTTCGGCGCAGTTTCAGAAATCCTTTGCGGAGTTCATCGCTGGCAAGTTCGTCAATCGTTCGCAAACGCCGGTTGCCAAGATGGTCAATATCATCGATTTCCGCCGTCCGATCCCCGATCCAAAGACGGTTGACGTACTTGACGGCTTCCATAATATCTTCGGCGCGGAGCGTCATTTCCTCTTCGGGAATGTTGAGCCCGAGTTTACGGTTGATCCGAAACCGTCCCACCTGACCGAGTCGATAGCGGTTTACATCGAAAAACTTATCGTTAAACAGTTCCTTCGCTTTGTCGAGTTGCGGCGGATTGCCGGGACGAAGCCGCATATAAATCTTCGCCAATGCTTCTTCGTGCGACTTCGTTTTATCTTCGTTCAAGCAATTAAGCAGAAGCCGACCTTTTTGGGGGTCTTCAAGCAGTTCGATCTTTTTAATCCCCGAAGCGCAGAGTTCCGTTGCCTTTGCTTTCGTGATTGCCTCGCACGATTCAACGATAATTTCGTCGCTCTTTTCGTGTGTTTTCGGATAAGCCACATCGGAAACGGAAACTCTCCCCTCCAACAGCGGAACAGTCTTTTTCGCGTCGGCAACCTTGAGCGCGACCGTCTTGAAAAACGCCCGCATCAGTTGAGCATTCGTGCTATAATTCGGGGACATTGCCCGAAGGAGCATCATGATCGGCAACTTGCTACTCTGGTCGATTTTGATCGAGAGCGTTTCCTTGCGGGTGAAATTGATTTCGAGCCAACTCCCTCTTTCGGGAATAATTCGGCAATTATAGACCTTGCGGTCGCCGTCTACTTCGGACACGAAGTCGATCCCCGGGCTGCGGTGCAACTGGCTGACAACCACACGCTCGGCACCGTTGATAATGAACTCGCCGCCTCCGAGCATAATCGGAACGTCGCCGAGATAGACATCTTCCTCGTAAGAACCACTTTCCCGAACCAAACGCAGGCGCACCTTGAACGGCTTACCATAAGTTAATCGAAGTTGCCGGCACTCGTCGGGAGTGTATCGGGGCTTCTCTAACTCATAATAGAGATACTCCAACCGGGCATTCTTGTCGAAGTTTTCGATGGGGAAGGACTCCCGCAACACGGCTTCCAAGCCCTTGTCCTCCCGTTTTTTGGGGGGAAGGTCTTCCTGCAAAAACTTTTGGTAACTTTCGGTCTGCAAAACCGTCAAGTCAGGGATCTCGTAAACGGTCGTCTGCGTTCCAAAACGTTTGATGGTGCTGAAAATGGTACGTCGTTTTGCCGGAGTTGCCATAGAGTGTGTTCCTCAAATTTGGATAAGGGGTACAATTATTTTGTGCCCTTTGCGAATTCTTTGTGTCCTTTGCGGCTAAATTTCACCACAAAGGACACAAAAAATTCACAAAGATTGCAAAGAATACGGGAAAGGAAATAAGGCGACAGACGATCCGACTTTGAACACAAGGAGGAAAACACCCGAACCGAAAGCCGCCTCTTTTCTTCAATGACTCTTACGTCGAAACTACTTAATGCTGACCTGTGCGCCCGCCTCTTCAAGTTCCTTCTTAAGTTTTTCGGCTTCATCCTTCGGAATACCGGTCTTGACCTTACACGGCTTCGACTCCACAAGGGTTTTGGACTCGGCAAGTCCGCCACCCGTCGCGTTTTTCACGACCTTGATAACGGCAACCTTCTTGGCATCTTCGTAACCTTCGAGCACTACGTCGAATTCGGTCTTCTCTTCGACAGGTTCCGCCGCACCACCGCCGTCGCCAGTCGGTGCTGCCATCACAACTGCACCGCCCGCTGCCGGTTCAATACCGTGGACTTCCTTCAGGTAATCGCTCAACTCTTTCGCATCTTTCAAGGTCAGGGCTACAATCTTGTCGCCGAGTTCTTTTGTCGTTGCGGAAAATTCTCTTGTTTCACTCATGATTGTGTCGTTGCGATAAAATCGCGTAAAAAATTGATGTTGTCCTGTCCACATTCATCGAAACGAGTTACCGGCTGTACCATTTTACATGGCACACATATCCGGCATCGCAAGACCCAATTTCGAGGCTGTTTGGCAAGGGTAATTTGGCTAGGGTAATTTGGTTAACTGTCACCTTTCCCGGCAAGTTTTTCAATCTGACTCGCCAGTTTTCCACCGAATGCAATAAACTGACCGGAAAGTTTCGCTCCCACACCGAGGATTTGTCCCAGCAGGATAGCGATCTGTTCTTCACGGGTGGGCCATTTGCTCACTTCCACCGCCTGCGCCGGTCCGATGGCTTCGCCGTCCAACACGGCACCACGTATCTCGAAACCTTGCAGGGTTTTATCCTTCGTGAGTTTCACCAACTCCTTTGCCAATGCGACGATGTCGGACGAACCCCAACAAACCGCGTATGCGCCGGTCATATTATCAAAACCCGGGGCAAGCGGCGTATCCTTAGTCGCACGCTTCGCCATACTGTTCTTGATCACCCGGAGGCTAATCCCCTTGTCGGCAAGTCCCGCCCGGAGTTTTACGGTCTTATTCGCATCAATACCAGTCAAGCCGACCAGCATGAGGTACTGTACCCCGTCAAGCCGATGGGCAATGTCGTTGGCAACGAGTTGTTTTACAAATTTACTCATGTTTCTTTATAGTTGGCACAGAGCCACAATCTGACGATTGCGTAAAACGACTCGCAATCTTACGATTGCGGCTCTGATGTATATTTAGCAGATCACCTTCACTCCCGGCGACATCGTGGCGGAAATCGTTACACTTTTGACATAAACTCCCTTCACCGCTGTCGGCTTTAACTGCTGGACGTGCTGGATGAACGCTTCGACATTTTCGACGAGTTGCTGTTTGTCGAACTTGATTTTCCCGACAATAGCGTGAACAATTCCCGCCTTATCGTTGCGGAACTCGACCTTCCCCGCCTTATACTCATTGATCACTTTTGTGACATCCATCGTGACCGTACCCGCTCGGGGAGAAGGCATCAAACCCCTGGGACCGAGCACTTTACCGAGGGGACCAACAAGTCCCATCATATCCGGGGTGGCAATACAGACATCGAAATCAGTCCAGCCCTCTTTGATCTTTGCAACAAGATCGGCATCGCCAACAGTATCTGCACCGGCACTCTTGGCTTCTTCGGCTTTATCCCCTTTGGCGATAACACAGATACGCTGCACCTTTCCGATACCGTGCGGCAGAACAATAGAACCGCGGACAAGTTGGTCGGCTTGTTTCGGGTCAATTCCGAGCCGCACCGCGATCTCGATGCTGGAATTGAACTTAAGCGTGTCGAACTTCTTCACCTGTTCGACGGCATCCGCCACAGAGAGCGGAGCCTCTGATTTTACCTTTTTCGCGTCGTTTTTATAACGTTTTGAACGTTTTGCCATTGTAAGTCTTCCAGTTAAGGTTCGGTCAAAGCGAAGGTATTGACAATAACACCCTCTCCCGCTTTCGGCAACTTGGGGGAATTGTACCACAGAGCGAAAAAAGGACAAGAGGGAGTGCCAAGTCCGGCGAGAACCTGAGACCGAGAACCTTGCACGCGAAAAAAGCCGGGGACATAGTCCCCGGCTCGCTCTGTGATTACGACTCACAAGGTTCTTTCTCGCCTCACAGAGTGAGGCTAAACAGTGACTCACCAAACCGGCGTATTTGGATCCTTCGGCGGAACAACCAGGGAAATGCCTACGTCAATAAATTGCCCACCAAGCGTTTGATGGCAATGGATGGCAATCACATTGGTGCCCTCCCGGAGTGCTTCCGCCGCATTGCGTATCGGGAATTGAGCGTAATTGGTAATAAAACCTCGCGTTTGTAAAACCCGCACACCGTTGATATAGACCGTCGCATCTTCGTCGTGATACATGGTGAGAACAAGACTGGACGGATCTAACATATCGCTTTCAGAAAGTTCAAACGATTTTCGCACCCAAATATCCGCCGTGTTCCACGTCGTTCGAACCGTCGTGTTTGGCGTACCGGCAGTTCCGAAACCAGATCGACCTCTTCGCCACGACGAATCATCAAAATCGGGGGTCTCCCAACCATTGGCGGGGCGTTGCGTCGTGTATGCCCATTCGGAGGCTTGTTCCCTTGCAATGGGGATCACCGTCCGATACATCGGAGT
>Ga0123353_10006509_pt1 | contig 15560 bp, 17 predicted proteins | sample TergutLab28metaG_3_FD_92763 | JGI IMG/M metagenome (GOLD analysis project Ga0123353, IMG submission 92763) | Labiotermes labralis P3 segment gut microbial communities from Petit-Saut dam, French Guiana - Lab288 P3 | ecosystem: Host-associated > Arthropoda: Insects > Digestive system > Gut ... | reverse complement strand
CGTCAGCAGTGTCCGCGGACGGCTATATATGGCCTACCAGCGGTAACTTGACGTCGGGGTTCGGCTACCGCGCGGCCAGCGTCGGTTCTACAAACCACAAAGGCATCGATATTTGCGCAAACACAGGCGACCCAATATATGCCGCTGCCGAGGGTAAGGTGATAGTCTCCGAGCGCAGCAGTTCATTTGGGAATTATATCCAGATTCAGCACGATAACGGCCATGTAACTCTCTACGCTCATTGCAGTTCGCTTTTGGTGAGCGTAGGCGAAAGGGTCGGGCAAGGCCAGCGTATCGCCCTGATGGGCAGGACAGGAAGGGCGACCGCCGTTCACTTGCATTTCGAGTTGATAATCAACGGTGTAAACGTTGACCCTGTACTGTACCTGCCATAAGTGCTAGCGTGCGAAGGGCAATGCAAACGCGAAGCGTGAGTAATGCGAAGCGTATTGCGCGAACGCGCCGACAAGGCGCACACCGGCGAGCCAAAGGCTCGCCTTTTTATATAAGATTCACATAGTCTTGCCGTCCGTAGAAAAAACGATGTACAACAACTATCTTTTCATCCTCAGGAACCACGCAAATGGCAAGAATGTTTCTGCAATACTGAACTGTAATAGACAGCGAGAACATCCTTTTGTTAGTATTGACACAAGCGGATAGAATAGTGTATACTTGACACAATAATTCAGTTTAGAGGGGTGGTTGTTACGATGACATTGACGCCAAATGAGTTGCAATTTATGAGAGTGCTTTGGAAAGCGGATAAGCCGCTGACCAGTCGCGAAATCCTGACTCTCTCTGTCGACAAAAAATGGCAAGACACATCCTTGCACACGATCCTAAAAAAGCTGCTTGAAAAACGGGCGGTAATTGAACACGGCTTTGTTAAGGATGGAAAAACTATCTCTCGCACTTTTGTCCCCGCTTTGCGATGTGAGGACTACTACGCCGGAGTATTTGCGGATTATCCGGCAAATGATGTTCCCCGGTTGTTTTCTGCACTTATGAGAAGATCGGATTTTGATGCCAAAGTGATAGAAAAACTGGAAGAGATCATTCGGCTCAGGCGTGTGGAGTTAGAAAATGATTAGTGGATTCTCATTTATCACAGCTGTAATAATTTTCAATATAGCGATGCTCATCGTAGCATTGCTGAGACGCAGCACTCGTTATCTTGTGCGATATAGTACATTAACGCTGGTTCTTCTGGCGGTACTGAGCGCACTTAGGATTCTTCTTCCGCTTGATTTCTCTTTTACCTTTGTCATCAACTCTTTTAATGCTTTACCAGCAATTAAAAGGATACTTATGATCGAAGTATTACCGGGCGTCATTACACTGAAGTTGCAGACTGTATTGCTGCTGATATGGGGAGGTGGTTCGGCTTTTGTATTTATGCAAACTGGCTATTTATTCTTCAAAAACTATCTTCAACGCAAAAAATACAGACTTGTCAAAAATGAGCAGGCCTGGCAAGTTGTACAAAAGCTGCAACTAAAGCATGTTGAGATCGTAGCGTCGCCTGATATAATGATCCCTTATGTCACGGGTTTGTTTAGAGCCAAGATCCATCTGCCGAGTGTAGAAATGCCCAGCTACATACTTGAGCAAGTCATCATGCATGAATACCAACATTTCGTTTCACGTGACATCCTTATCAAAGCATTTTATCTAGGTATCCGTTGCGTTTTTTGGTGGAACCCAATTGTCTACATTTTTCAGCGCGAACTTGATCGGCTGCTGGAAATAAGGTGCGACGCAGCAATGGTCAAACATATGGATGAACGTGATAAACTCGCATATTTAGAGTCATTGCTTCTTATCATGAATCACATAGAACCGGGAGAGGCAGTGACGCTTGCTAATGCATCGACTTTTATCCAAGCAGGACAACCAGGATTTATGGAGCAACGGTTTTTAATAATTTTACACAAGGAAAAAAAGAAACCCGCATTGATTCAGGTTGTAGCTTCAGCGTTGGTTATTCTGCTGTTTATTGCTTCATTCATGGTAATTATCCAGCCTGCGGGAAATCCACCTGATGAGGATATCGAGGGCGCATTTACGATTAGCAGTGAAAATGCATATATTCTCTTAACAACGGATAATGTATATAAGCTCTATGTGAACGGAGAGTTTTTCACAGATATTATTGAAAGCACACCTGAGTTTGAGGCATTCGAAGGAATACCAATTATTATTGAGGAATAGCCACATTGGGATGACTACAACGTAATATGGATATTTGCCTATCGACTATCCAAAACTCATCACAGGAGGAATCATAATGTTACGCAAATGCTTTGCACTAATGATAACGCTTGCCCTGCTTCTTTCCGGCTGCCGAAGTGATGGCAGCGACTCTAGCATCTACGAAGAACAGATGGACAGGATCGTGGAAGACGATATCGTGAGACAGGAAGCATTGGATGAGGAGTTACCTCCGGCGACTGTCATAGATGAGAGTACGGTCATTAGGCGGCCGTCGGCTCCCCTGACTGAAATATCCGAAAGAACCAAAGCGGATGGCGAGCACAAGGAACTGATCATTTACAATTTTACCGCTAACAAAAATCCATCCTTCGACATGCTATATATTCTGGCGCAACGGTTTATGAAACTACACCCTGACGTAAAGATCATCATTCAATCGGACAGCCTTGTTATAGGGGATTTTAACGCGAGTGTTGAAAAGTACACAACGAGAACAATGACTGCGCTTGCAGCTGGAACCTCGGTTGATATTATTGACTTTACTTTTCTACCTGTAGGAAAGATCAATGGCCCCGGATACTTCGCCAATATCAGGGATTTTATGGATAACGACGCAGGTTTCAATCCCGACGATTTTTACTCGAACGTGTTTGATGCTACCACTGAAAACGGTTACATGTGGAGTTTCCCCTTGTCCTTCAGATACGATTTGTTATCAATCCACACTGAGTTGGCTGCTTTAGCTGGCATAGATTTCTCTTCTCCAAAACCAATCACATATAAGGAAGCATTGGACATTTATGACAAAGTCAAAGCAACCGATATGTCAAGTGAGAACCTTTACCTGTGGGCATTTTCCTGTATTGAGGAACCATTTGTATATAACTGGGACACGATCGTTGACATGCAAACGAACACTGTTACGATGGACACCCCAGAGTTCAGAAGTATTCTTGAGCGGATGTTGGCAATTCCGGTATATGAGAAATGCGTGAGTTACAGCCCTGGTGGGCTTATGCAGACGTCAACAGACGACTACTCAGCGAACAACAGGGCGGTTTTCTACAATGGCAGTATTGCAGACACAGAAGGGATATCAAGGCTGTTGCCCCACATTTACGACAACAGAAACAGGTTCAGCGAGAACCTTGTACCCATTAAGTACGATGACGGGTCTATGTTTTTTATGCCAAGTCGTTGTTACGGCATAACAAAACAGTGTCCGGAAAAGGAACTTGCTTGGGAATTCCTGAAATTCATCGCAACAGGGATGACAGAGTACACAGATGATGTGGTTGAACCCATGTTCCCGCACTTCTTGTATGAATCCAGTTGGCCTGTTAATAAGGTCGATTTTCGCAATACGCTTCGTTTGCAGTTTGACGAAGCTATCGCTTATTCCAACGGCAGATATAACTTTATGAACGACGACTACCAGGCTGTTCTGGAAAGCATGTATGAACGGCTGGATGAATGGAACAGGCAATGCAACCGGGCCGTTAGCTATGACTATACCCTCGAAGCTGAACTCATGTGGCCGGATCTTTACCAACTCATATCAGGCAAGCAGAGCGTCGATATGACGCTTGCCAACCTTCAGTCGAGGTTGGAGATCTACCTGAGTGAGTGATGCTGTTCATTGCGGAGGGATAAACTATATTCAGCTTATCATAGCTAACGTTGATTCTGCTAAACAATACACAGGGTATTCAGGCTGGATGGCAGCGGAGTCATTAAAACCAACGTACAAACCTAGTTAACTCAGCTGGGGAGATTACTGTAGTGTAATATGTTAATGAGAGTCTCATACAACAACTGCGTATTCCAGCAAGGTCCCCTGTATATTACATTAAAGATAGCAACACAATTATTATGTTTCCTGCTTCCGAGTAACTATGCAAGTTGTTGCGGTAGGAGCATGCGAGGAGGATCAATGTGAAAAGATTAAACAAAAACAACAATCGTAATATAGAAACATTTGCACTTCCATGCGTTTGCAACACATCATGTCTATGTAGATGTACTAATGGGGGAGTTTATGCAAATGCGAATTTCGCGATCACTATTAACCCGCCAACCCTTGAGACCTATCAGAACAATAATGGCCTTGCCTCAAGAATAAACCTGGTATAGTGTCGAACAGAAATCCCAGCTGAGTTAACTAACTATCCATTATCCAGAAAGGAGGGACTTTATGTTACGAAAATGCTTTGCACTAATGATAACGCTTGGACTGCGCTTGCAGCTGGAACGCCGGTAGATATCATAGATCTTTCATTGATGCCTATCGGAAAGATCAATGGCCCCGGATACTTCGCCAATATCAGGGATCTTATGGATTACGACACAGATTTCAATCCCGACGATTATTACATGAACGTGTTTGATGCTACCACTGAAAATGGCTACAAGTGGCGCTTCCCCTTATCCTTCGGCTACGATTTGTTTTCAATCAACATTGAGTTTGCTGCATCAGCAAACATAGATTTCTCTACCCTCAAATCAATAACGTACAAGGAAACACTGGACATTTATGACAGAGTTAAAGCAACCGATCCATCAGGTGAGAATCTTTACCTGTGGGATGGTTCCTGTATCAAGAATCCATTTGAATATAACTAGGACAAAATCGTTGACATGCAAACAAACACTGTTACGATGAACACCCCAGAGTTCAGAAGTGTTCTTGAGTGGATGTTAGAGATTCCTGTATATGAACAATGCGTGGAATACTACCCTAGTGGGCTTAACTTGATGTCAACAGACGACTACTCAGCGCACAACAGGGCGCTTTTCTGTAACGATGGTGTTACAAACGTGGGTGGGATAACAAAGCTGTTGACTCACATTTACGATAATAGAAACAGGTACAGCGAGGATCTTGTCCCCATCAAACCTGACGATGGAGCTGTGTTTTTTGCGTTAAGTGCTAGTTATGGCATAGCACAACAGTGCCCGGAAAAGGAACTTGCATGGGAGTTTCTGAAGTTCATTGCAACTTCCATTTCGGAATATAGAGATGATGTGCCTGAACCAGTAAAGCTATACTCATTTTATTCAGCCGGTTGGCCAGTTAATAAGGCCGACTCCTGCTATGTGCTTGAAGAACGGTTAGACCATGCTGTATATCTTTCAAACGGCAGATATGTATTTAAAGGCGATGATTACCAGGTTGTTCTGGTAAATATTTACAATCGGTTGGATGAATGGAACAGGCAATGTAGCCGAGCTATTACCTATGACTATACCCTTGAGGCCGAGCTTATGTGGCCGGATTATTATCAACTCCTATCAGGCAAGCAGAGCGTCGAAATGACTCTTGCCAACCTTCAGTCGAGGTTGGAAATCTACTTAAGCGAATAATACTGTTGATCGCGGAGGAACTGGTTATGTTCAAACTCTTCTCATCCCGACACCGTTATTACATGTATGACGGTAATACAAACTCGCTGTTAAGTATCAGTAAAAATGATTTTGATGTGCTTAGTGGTAATGAAAAGAACAACGTAGAATATGATGTAGTTATTAAAAGATATCAGGATCAAGGATACTGTCTTCCTCAAAATGTCAGTATTCTGGAGCATAATCAAAGCTGTGTCTTAGAGTGCCATCTGGCTCGAAGAATAGAGCAGATGACACTACAGGTCACACAAAACTGTAATCTCAGATGCGGATACTGTGTTTATTCAGGAAGGTACGATAATAGGGGCCACTCAAATAAAACAATGTCGTTTGAAACAGCAAAAAAATCTATAGACTTTCTTGTTGAACACAGCGCAGATTTGGATAGGGCGGCACTTGCATTTTATGGAGGTGAGCCTTTGCTTGAGATCGGTTTGATAAGAAAGTGCATCGAATACATAAATGAGGTTTACCCATATAAGAAGTTCAGTTATACGCTAACAACAAACGCTACTTTGCTGATTGGTGATACAGTGAAGTTCCTGAGTGACAATGAGTTTCAAGTAATGGTCAGCATTGATGGACCGGAAGAAATGCACAACAAGCATAGGAGATTTCCTGACAATCGGGGTTCATTCAGTACAATAATTAAGAATCTAGAGACAATAAAAGAGGAATATCCGAGGTTTTATGAGCGGATATCAGTGAACATGGTCGTTACCCCCGAACATGATTATAAATGTGTAGTTGACTACTTTGATACTGACGCTTCTCTTAAGTTTCTGTCAGCACACTCAAGCTTACTTAATCAGTATGGCTTTAAGGATAGGACAAGTTACAGCGAGCTGTACTCAATAACATATAAGCATGAATCATTCAAACTCCTGCTATATATGATTGGGAAAATCGATGTTGTAAATGTTTCGAATCTATTCCTACCAAACGTTAGCAACCATGTAAGGCTGCATAAGTATCTTGAACCAGTGAAAGCGCTTCCCTCGAAATGTCACCCAGGAGGCCCATGCATACCAGGCGCAAAACGTTTGTTCGTAAATGCATACGGTTTATTATATCCCTGTGAGCGTGTGCGCGAAGATTCTGAAGTCATGAACATTGGAAGCCTTGACGGGGGATTTGATATAGATAAAGCTAGCAGCTTGCTCAATTTCGGTAAAGTAACACCGGAAGCCTGTATGAGTTGCTGGTGTATGACCCATTGTTCACTATGCGCTGCCTCTGCTGACGACGGAGAGAAACTCTCGCCAGAGTTGAAATCTTCATACTGTGCACAGTCGCAGTTTTCTTTTGTTGAGCAACTTCGTGATTATTGTTTTCTTGTTGAAAACGGATATGATTTTGAGAAAGAGGGTGAGGACAATTCCCGGTTTATTGATTTACCCATTTAGTAGGGAAACAGCCCCATTGATCAGATACCAAGGCCTTACAGATTATGATAGTATATTCGCAGTATCGCCGAGGAGTTGGGGATACTACGGTAAAGACACAAGTGCTGTTGATGGAGGGGATTTCACCGGTGTTACCGTGACAGATGACTTTGAAACAGTGATCAACAGCTGTGACGCAGTACTGCTAGATATAGATGATAGATTGCCTGCCGCGAGCTATGCAAGCAAAATCGAGCTATGCAAGAGACTAGGCAAGCATATGATCTCACACAAGTATGCTTGCAGATCAGCTTCTTGTTCTGGTGATGAAGGTAATGAACAATCCGGTTTTGAGAATGCTAAATCAGTTGATGACATTAACAAGAGGCTTTACACAATAAATACGCCAGTTATTTGCATCTATGGTTTAGGTGAGAGATGCAATAAGTTCGATATTCAACTGTCTTTGCGAAAACTGTTTATGAATGAAGGGTATCGTGTGTCTCAACTGGGAAGCAAATGGTACAGCAACGTCTGTGGGTTTTCCTCATTACCAGAATTCTTATTTGATGATCATAGTTACGAAAACAAGATCTTTTGGCTAAACAGCTATGTGAAGAGGATCGTAACGGATGAAGACCCTGACATCATGATTATAGGTGTTCCGGGCGGCATTATGCCTATGACAAACCACACAGTAAACCATTTTGGGGAGCTCTCAGGAGTTATATCAATGGCAGTAAGGCCAGACATCAACGTTCTCAGCATTTACGCAAGCGAGTATTCAGACGCTGCACTATTGAATATAACCGACATCCTAAAGTACAAATCCGGATGCCCTGTGGAGTATATTAATATGGCGAATACTACCCCAATACTAGACGTCGATTCTACGCCTGATGTGTCTTACTTAACTATCGACAACAACACTTGTCAGAAGATACTTGAAGCGTCACCCATATCGGATAAAAGTTACTTCTTTAACGTACTATGTGAGGATTCGTGTCGTAATGTATATAAAAACATTATTGAAAACCTTATTAACAATTTCGGAGTGCTCTGCTAGATGAAGAGAGGGGGAGAGGGTATGACAAGAGAGCGAGTATCCACCGTTATCTTAAGTATTGTCAATGGTATGAAGAATATTGAGATAGATGATTTAGATGAGAACTTGTTCGGTATAAAGTACGACTACTCTGCAAGGGATATGGCTTCAATATTTATTGAAGTTGAGAAACTGTTTAATGTCGATCTCAACATCCTTGTGAAACTATTTGAATATGCCAGTGTGAACTCACTGATAGACAGCGTCTGTGAGCTTATAGGAGCTGCATAGCATATGCTGAGAGTTGTGCATATTGATGATAAAACCGGCGACGCCTTGCACCATGAAGCTTTTAGGGTGACAGGGGCAAGAGTGTTGATGCAACATGAAATCACTCATGGTATGATTTGTGCTTCTGTATTCCTGGAGTTCGCGCCCATGTGCGAAGTGAACTATGTAAGCCTAAATGACTACTCAGAATACGACATGTCCTTTGATGCGTTCGCGGAAGCACTGGACCTGGCAATAAAAATGGAACCTGATTTGATTTGCATGAGCATCGGGAGCACAAACTATTTCTGTCTTGAACACATTAGCAAACTAATCAAACAGGCAGCTCAGAAGAGCATTGTAATGATTTGCGCATGTAGCAATGAGAATGTTGTAACATATCCAGCTTCGTTACATGAAGTAATTGGCGTACGGTTCTACGAAGATAATAGTTGCCTGAATGGCCAATACAGGATCGTTGATGCCCCACTGGACGGAATAGAAATGCTGGTATCGCTACCTCGGATTCATACAGTAGATTTTCTTGCGAAAAGCTATAATATTGCTGTAGGGAACTCAAACAGTATAGCTGCACAGTATGCCGCAGCCATAGCGTGTAGGCACTTGCAACACAAACGTTTTAGCAAATCTGAACTGTTGGAGTTGATTGCAAAAGATGCTGTGACCTGTAGCGATGTTTTAGCAGCTTTTCGCACTAGTTATGATCCAGCCCCATCAGTAGTAGTGTGCTATCAATGCGAGAGTGAATTTACTAAGAGTGGGATCGAGTTGCAGCGTTTGTTCCTGAATGATGGCTACTGTTGCGGCATCTCGGGTGCGTCGTTGAAAACTGACTTAACAAACCTGTGTTTCAATACTCGTGATTTTTTATCTGACGCTGATCCATTGAGATCGATAATTGATCTTGCAAAGCTTGATATTATTATAGTAGCTGATGAGGGTGATCAGAAATTACTTCAAAACAGGGTTGATGTTTACATAAAAGACCATTGCGACAATAAGATATCATTTCCTGATGATACATTAATAATTTCACAAGCACCAGCGCGAGAGCTTCACTCAATCATTATCTCAACCTTGACGTAAAGTGGTGGTATTACGAAACTACAGACTATATCTTACTCCAGAAGGAAATTTTGGTTCTTTCTATTGCCCGGCTTGGTCGGTATGGCGGTCTTCTTTGTTATGCCGTTCCTGTATTCGCTTTACTATGTGTTCACCGACATAGACGGTGCCTTTACAGGGGTTGGGAATTTCACCTCCACGCTTGGCAGCAAGGCGTTTACAACAGCGCTGAAAAACACCGGCGTATTTCTGGGGATCTGTGTGCCGCTGAATGTTGTCGCATCGTTTTTCATCGCGTCGGTGCTTCGTAAAGCCCGGCGTAAGAACGCGCTTTCGCTGATGTTCATGCTGCCGCTGGTGATACCGTCGGGCGCGGTGGTGTTCTTCTGGCGCGTGTTGTTTGACGAAACAGGGTTTATCAATAAGCTGATACTCGCAGCCGGCGGGGCGCCTGTCATCTGGCTTCAGAGCAACTGGGCGCTGATGGTGGTGATACTGGCATTTCTGGTAAAGAACATCGGGTTCAACGTTGTGCTGTTCATGGCAGGGTTCAGCGCCATTCCGCGTGATTACTACGAAATCGCGCTTATAGAAGGCGCAAACCGTTTCCAGACATTCAGGACCGTCACCTATGTTTACATGTCGCCTACGACTTTTCTGGTATTCCTTATGTCCATCATCAACTCCTTCAAGATATTCAAGGAGATATACCTGTTGTTCGGCAATTATCCGTTTCAATCCATATACATGCTGCAGCATTACATGAACAACCAGTTTGCCGCAGCCAATATGCAAAAGCTCTCAACTGCGGCGACAATGCTGTCGGTCATCATCGGCTTGATCGTTCTGGTTTTCTTCCGGATGCAGAAAAAAGTATCCGACACTTTCAGTTGAGGGGAGGGCGGAGATGATGAAGCAACGAAGGATAACCATCGGGTCGGCGTTTGTGGTATTCGCGGCGCTGTTGTGCCTGGCGCCGATCCTGTTTATGCTTTCCAACTCATTTATGAGCGAGCTGGAGATCGTAAATCGATATACATCCGAGGTTACGCCATATAACATGCTGCACTCAGACGGCCCGCTGCATTACTATGAAATGTCGCTCCTGCCATCGGTCATTACCGGTACAGGTTATGGGAACGCATTGCTGCGCAACCCCACTTATCTGCGGCTGTTTTGGAACTCCGTCCTCATCACGCTGCCAATAATAATCGGGCAGATGCTGGTGTCGCCCATCGCAGCGTACGGGTTCGAGAACCTGCGCTGGAAGCACAAGGAAAAACTGTATTTTCTGTATATTATCATAATGCTTATGCCCTTGCAGGTGCTGCTTGTCCCGAATTACATCGCCGCAGAGGCGTTCCATATAAACGGAACGTATCTCGCGATCATCCTGCCGTCTATATTTGCGCCTTTCGGTACATTTCTGATACGTCAGCAGATAAAGGGCCTTGACAAGTCGTACATCGAAGCCGCGCGCGTGGATGGCGCCTCGGAATGGAGGGTCTTTTCACAAGTCCTGCTGCCTAACCTTGCGCCGACGATGATCGCGCTTCTGGTGCTGACTTTCGCGGAATGCTGGAACATCGTGGATCAAGCGGTCGTTTTTATCAGCTCGGCATTTGACGAGCCTCTCTCGGCTTATCTGTCACGCATTATCAGGCAAGATACAGGTATCGTTTTCGCGGTTTCCATTGTGTTTATGATACCTGCATTCATACTGTTCATGATCGGGCAGGACAATATCGCCGAAGGCATTGCCTTATCCGGTGTAAAATAGGGGTGGTACTTTAATGATGAGACGGATTTTTATTATATTAGGCGTAGCCTTCCTCGCAGTCATGGTTTTCTGTACGATCTATTCGCGGAGTTATTACAGATACGACATGCCTGTCGTTCAAATCGCGGCCTCGGAGCGCATGGCGTTCTATTATCAAATCGATAAGCAGGGCTACGCAGAGGCGCCGAACGATAGCGACCCTGAGGGATTCAACATATTCGTTTCCGTGTATATTACGGCTGAGGAGATCGTGGAAACGGGCGCGCAGCGTTTCTTCATGTACGAAGAGGACGAGGTCAAGGCGGAGTTCCCCGCCAGGCGGCGGTCGGAAACCGTGGGGATGGTCACTTCCATTGTGTTCCACGGTGACGATGTGACGCTTCGTGTGGGCTTAAACTCACTGGAGGCGCATCCCGGGGAAGCTGTGAACCTTGCTGTTATCAAGCAGACCATAACGGGCGAGTGCGTTATCCCTATACAAGCTTTGCACGAGGATTACGATGGTTCGAACTTCGTCTATCTGGTTTATGAGGAGCAAGGTCCCTGGGGCAAAGAGTATGTCGCAGTAAAAACCCCGGTAACGCTCCGCCAGGGTTCGGATATATATCACGCGGTCATAGACCGCCGCAACACATTTCCGGCTCCGTTGATCGTAAGTTCTGACAAACCGGTCCGCGACGGCACAAAGGTACGGTTCTATTAGTTGCTTTGTGAAGCGGGGGACGGTCAAGAGAGCGGGTTCTTGGAGGCAAATAGTTAAATGAGCCGACATTGATTCTGTGAAGATCAGCGTCGGCTCATTATTGTGTTTCTGGTTACTTATATGTGTTCTGCAACAGTTTACAGAGCTTCTACTTCTTCAATGGAAAGCCCGGACAGAAAGGCGATTTTTTCAACTGGTATAAGTGTAGAGACTTTCAGCTTTCGCGCCATTTCTTTAACGCCTTGCTCTTTACCTTCCTCGCGGCCTTCTTCACGACCTTCCTCGAAGCCTTCCTCGAAGCCTTCCTCTTTCCACACCGCTATGGCGTCCTCCATCTTGAATTCTGTCGTCAGCATATTTAGCACCTCCGATGAATAGCTTGTTAAAAATGGTATTACCGGCTATTTCCCGATATGTGTCTGATAACCGCAGTAACTTTTCGTCTGGGAATTCGCTCTCCCCTGTCCTTCCTACACCCTAACATTTATCCCATTCTCACGCAGGGCGCACTTTAAATCATGGATCGTTACCTCGCCGAAGTGGAAAATTGAGGCTGCCAGGCCTGCGTCTACTTTTGGTAGCTTGTTGAACAACTCTATAAAATCGCCTATGCCGCCTGCGCCGCCTGAAGCTATCACCGGTACTGAGACCGCTTCGCATACTGCTTCCAGCATCGGCAGGTCGAAGCCGCCTTTTACCCCGTCTGTGTCTATGCTGTTGACTACAAGCTCGCCCGCGCCCAGGCTTACGCCGCGTTTTATCCATTTTATGGCGTCGAGCCCCGTGTCTTCCCTACCGCCTTTCGCAAACACTCGGAACGCGCCGCCCACCCGTTTGATGTCGACCGACATAACAACGCACTGGCTGCCGTATTTCTTCGCCGCCTCCCCGATCAAATCGGGGCTTCTCAGCGCGCCTGAGTTGACGCTGACCTTGTCCGCGCCGCACTTGAGCACTCTGTCAAAATCGTCCAGGGAGTTTATCCCGCCGCCTACGGTGAGCGGGATAAAAATGCATTCGGCCACTTGCTGAAGGACGTCGGTAAAGAGCTTCCTGCCTTCGCTGGAGGCTGTAATATCGTAAAAAACAAGCTCGTCCGCCCCGCTGTCGCTGTAAAGCTTACCGAGTTTGACCGGCGATGATACATCGTTTAGCCCAAGGAAGTTTACGCCTTTAACGACGCGTCCGTCCTTCACGTCAAGGCATGGGATAATTCTTTTTGTAATCATTTATTTCATCCTTGTTCAACAGTCTGCTACAATTTTCACAGCATCGGCGAGCTTGATCGCGCCTGTGTACATGGCTTTGCCCAATATGGCGCCGTTCATGCCAAGTACCGACAATGCCCTTATCTCGTCGAGCGAGGTAATGCCGCCCGAAGCGATGAGGTTTATCGACAGCGTCGCCCGCAGTGCGCGGTAAAGCTCCATATTCGTACCGCTGAGTACGCCGTCTTTCGATATGTCCGTACATATCAGCGTTTGTACGCCTATCTCCCCGACGGTATGGCAGAACTCAAGCGCGTCTTTGTCTGAGAGTTCCGTCCAGCCTTTTACGGCTATGAATCCGCCCCTAATATCGGCTGAGACTGCGATAGCCTCGCCGTACTCACTGACCATCTCCTGAAGGAACCCCGGAACAGATACGGCTGCTGTGCCGAGTATCACACGTTTGACGCCAGTTTTTAGATACTTCCCGACGATGGCCGCCGTGCGTATCCCGCCGCCTGTTTGTATCTCCAGGCCTGACTCCCCGGCTATCCGCTCAATGATTCCGAAGTTCGCGGGGCAGCCGTCGCGCGCGCCTTCAAGGTCGACTATATGGGCAGCTGAAGCGCCGTCCTCCCTGAAGCTCCGGGCCAAAGATACCGGGTCGTCATTGTAGATCGTCATTTGCGCGTAATCCCCGCGCGTCAGCCTTACAGCCTTGCCCTCAAATAAATCGATTGCAGGATAGATCGTCATGCATCCACCTTTTATCCTTATATGCTTGGTAATATCGTTTAACCCTCCGCGAACGCGCGTAAAATATTCAGGCCTGTTTCGCCGCTTTTTTCCGGATGGAACTGAGTTCCGGAAATATTTCCGCGCGTCACTGCGGCAGTAAGTTCCGCGCCGTAATCTGTCGTCGCGATGACAGAGCCCCCGCACTGCTCAGCGTGGAACGAGTGGACGAAATATACGTGATCGCCTTCGTTTATATACTTAAATAACACCGGTTTCGCCCCGCTCGCAAATCTCAGCGCGTTCCATCCGATATGCGGTATTTTGTAGTCCGGCGGGACCCGCAGATTTATCGGCATTATGACGCCGCTCAGCAACCCCAGCCCTTCGCACTCGCCGAATTCGAAGCTTTTTTCAAATAGAAGCTGCATCCCCAGGCAAACGCCGAGCAGAGGTTTTCCGCTCCTCGCTTCCTGTGATACAAACTCGCCCAGCCCGTCGGCGCGGAGCTTTTCAGCGGCGTCGGCAAACGCGCCCACGCCTGGGAGGATCATCTTGTCACAGGCTTCGATAACTGCTTTGTCGCTTGTGATCGCAGCGTCCTGCCCTATGTATTTCAGTGAACTGCGCAACGAAAATAGGTTGCCGACCCCATAATCGATTATTGCTATCATATAATGATTCCCTTTGTCGACGGTATCTCGTAACTGAACTCAGGGTCTATTTTCACGGCGGCGCGGAGCGCGCGGGCAAGCGCTTTAAAGCACGCCTCGATTATATGGTGAGTATTCTTTCCGGCGAGCATACGCATATGCAGCGTTATCCCGGCTTTTCTCACCAGCGCCAGCAGAAATTCTTCGAGCAATTCAGTATCCATCGCCCCGATGGCGCTATCCGGAAACGTTACGTCGATGCTCAGGTGGCTTCTTCCCGATATGTCGACGGCGCATAGCACGAGCGCTTCATCCATCGGCGCCGTGACGTCGCTGAATCGGCATATCCCCCGGGCGTCGCCCAACGCCTGGGCAAACGCTGTCCCGAGGCATATCCCTATATCTTCGACTGAGTGGTGGCTGTCGACATATGTATCGCCCATGCACTTAACATCAAGGTCGAACTTCCCATGCCGCGCAAATAGCTCCAGCATATGATCGAGAAATCCGATACCCGTGTCGATGACGCACAGGCCTTTGCCGTCGATATCCAGCGACAAGGTAATATCCGTTTCGGCTGTCTTCCGCATGATTTCACTCTTTCGCATATTGATGATCCTCCCTATTTTTAGTTTACGGCATTAGCTAGCGCTAAGAATGGCGGCTGCCGCTTCAAGCAGCGCGTCCATTTGCTTTTTTGTGCCAATAGTGATCCTAAGATGATCCATGATCCGCTGTTTCTTCCAGTGCCGCACGAGAATACCTCTTTCTCTCAGCGCATTATATAACTCGTAACCGGCGATACCCGGGTGTTTTACGAAAACGAAATTCGCTTTTGACTCTGTCATCAGAAACCCAAGCTCGCGCAGCCGCATTTCTGTGTATTCTCGCGTCGCGACGATCTCGCGGCGTTTTTCTTTGTAATAGCGCTCTTCCTCATCAAGCGCCGCTTCGCCCATTATTTGCGTCAGCCTGTTGACGTTATATGGGTTGAAAGAGTATTTCATCTTGTTCATATCTTCGATAAGCGGCGACGCCCCGATCGCGAAAGCCATTCGCGCGCCCGCCATCGAGCG
>Ga0123353_10006507_pt1 | contig 15562 bp, 11 predicted proteins | sample TergutLab28metaG_3_FD_92763 | JGI IMG/M metagenome (GOLD analysis project Ga0123353, IMG submission 92763) | Labiotermes labralis P3 segment gut microbial communities from Petit-Saut dam, French Guiana - Lab288 P3 | ecosystem: Host-associated > Arthropoda: Insects > Digestive system > Gut ... | reverse complement strand
TTTTATAAATATAAAAGACAATTTGTATCTTAAAAAAGTTTTATCTCTTCCCCCCCCCCCCCCATATTGTGAAACTCTGTCCCATAGTAAACACTTAAATTGAATAGTGCTGTAGCCATAGAATAAAAATGGCATTTAACTTTCAGGATATATCTGTAATTTTATATCTATAACTGGCATTTAGAAAGCTGTGAATCTGTGATACACATTGTATGGCTTTAGTTGTACATAATATATGTATGGGGTTGAATTACCAGACATCCCGTTCTTCTTAGCACTACTTTGAATTACCACAATGGTAATTCTCATTATGAATATTTTGTCTGGCACTTGCGACAAAGTTGACTTTTTGCAGTGATGTGTTTTCTGATGTGTGGGTTACTAGGAGAGTGTGGTCATGCATGAACATCACCATGGTTGTGTTGTGCATGTTATTTTGTAACCTGAATATGGTGGGGTTCTTGCAAGAGATAAGCAAGAGGACATGTCAAGAAGTGTTAAGTGTCTTCACGTCAGTAATTATTCACTGAAAAAAAAAAAAAAAAGCAACACTGTGTGATTTGCTGTGAATAAAAAGAAAGGCTGACATTGTAGAGAAAATTAATATTCCCTAGTTCTGGGTTCTGCAAACAGAAGTATGCTTGTGTCATTGAAGCTTTATGTCTGTTTTGTCAATTTAAGGATTAAAGCTACGTCGTATATATTTTATTTTGCAAGAAGTTGTTGGAATAGAAATTTGTCCAGGTAGTTCCCCCCTCTCCCAGCAATGACCTGATAGATCATCAGGGGACAAACAAAATAATAAATTGGGAAGTTGTAACTAGATAAGAAGGTACTGTCTTCTGCAAGATAAAGAATAGCTGCTACATGTTACCAAACCTGATATAATGGGCAACACAGTAGTCTTTACAGGAAGCTATAATTAATAACTAAACGGTTGTGGAATTTCCACCATTAATGTGCATGCGGATAAATGAGAGTCTGTACCGTGTTGTCGGACTGACTCTTTATATAATCAGTACTTAACTTAAAAATATTTAAATTTAAATTAATAGGAAATTATGCATTATTTTTACAGAATTTTTATGGAACTAATGAAAAATTCTGAAAATAATTGCAAATATGGGCTTCATGAGCTCAGGCCTTTTTTAGGGTTTTTATGCAGCGTAGAATTCCAAAAGATCACTGATCTCATATACACTGTGGCAAAAGCCTGAAATCATGCGTGGATGTGGTTTCAAACTGGACATTTCTCATTATCTGGTTTTACAGAAAATTTGTGCTTATTTTTGGTTGAGGGTTGAATTCCAGTCTTATGATCCTTGCAGGCACACAACTGCTAAGGTACAAAAGACATATCTAATGTAATGGCACTGCTCATTCAGTTTGCAGCCTCTGAAGTGTTACCACCCTCAAGTATATGGTTTACCGTCTGTATGTGCAGGAACCTACAGCAAATATACTTCTCCAGAACCTTCCATCCACAGTTGGACAGCAACAGCACACTGTTGCCACTGCTCAAAACCAACTATCAGCTCTACTTGCTAGTGGAAGTTGTGGTGGTGCTCCTACTGCAACAGGTGGTGCAAGCAATCATGTGGTTCTTTCTCAGCTTCTACAGGTATAGTTTTTTTAGATATTTAAAATCCTTGGTCTTATGTGGCTCCTGCCAAATAACTACACTGTATTCTGTAAATGTGGTTGCTGTTGAGAATGTAGAGCTCTTGGATGAAGATGATTATAAACCCTTCTCTCAAAGTTGTAATGCTGTGCCTTTAGCTGCTTTTCAGGAGTCACTATTTTGAAATATGCAGAATTTGTTGTTATATTTTGAAGTTCTGGCAGTAGAATTTGGTAATGTCAAATCCAGTTACCATGCATGATAGCTGCTCACCATTAATGAGAAATGTGGCATTGCTTGTCTGTGGTTTATGCTCTGATGTGAACCTTGATTTTAGAGGGGCAACTTAAAATTCACACTGCAGGTGGCCAAAGTTTTGTTTCTCAACTTGAAATCAATCCTTTAGCGTTGGATTTAAATCCTGCTTGTGCAGTTCTAGAAGACAAAGTTTAATTTGGAGCTCTTTATGGAGAGTTTCATAGAAATTGTATATCTCAAAAGCTGTTGGACAAACTGCAACAAGACAAATTACATGTATCCTCTGTTGTAATAAAGAACATGCCAAGGTGATGTTATATAGATTAATATCCTAAACACAAAACTGTTAGGTGAACATTGATTTATAATAAGAATGGGAATGGAGAGTTTTCATTCACGTTTGTAGTAAGAATTCCAAAATGTAAATTCACGTCTGCTAGTGCTTGAGAAGAGTTACGAGAGTGTATGAGAGAGGGAGAGAAAAAAATTCAGTTGATCATAGCCACTATGAAAATTGAACATACAAAATATTCCTACTAATATTACATAGTATAATGTGGGTGTGATACATAATACCCCTTTTGCACAGCCACACACAGTTGGTAACTGATGCCAGTCTGGGAACAGTTGTCTCCAAGCATTCATGAGTGTGCCTACAGCCTAAAGCCCCACAAAGGACTGAAAAATGTTCTCTTTGAGTGGCAACAGTTGTCATCTATGTAAGAATGTGCACATTCCTCTGACAGTTGATTTAAATTTTGCACACATAATGAAATTTTTAAATGTTTTGTTTCTGAAAATAAAGTTGCTCACAAAAGTAGGTACTTCAAGCAGTGCTGTAGTTGCAGTAGCATAGCTGTAAGGGTGAGGTAAATTTGTTTTAGGGGGTAGAGTTTGAAGTTCTTTGAAAGAGGTGAGTTCTGAAATTTGGATTACTTTCTCCTCTGCTATGAAACATAGAGCTCCAGTTTGAGTGTCTCTCACTGTCAGTGTGTAAATTAAGTGTTTCTTGTTTATTATTTATATATTTCATAAATTTGTGTTATAAAATATGTGAGATCAACCAAGCTGGCAGAAGGTGTCTGTCGAATTCAGAAGTTGATATATCCTTATTTGGAATGTTTGAATGTACAGTGTGGGATGAGTTGAAATGTCTTTTTGGTCACAAAAAGCTTTATGCAGGCACTTGTGTTAACTCTATCAGCCAAACAGGATGCCCCATTCAGTGTAACACTTTTAACCAAAAGAGACATTTCTTTCCAGCATAGGTACAGGCATGGACATTTAAAACAAAAATGACTCTGGCCATCAGCAGCTATGTTGGTACTTAAGGGCCTGACAATAAGGGTTAATAATAATATCTCAGGAACTGCTTCACCACAATCAACCAATTTTAAATTTAAAAAAAAACTTGACTTGAAACTGAATGTAGAATAATAAATTGGATCATACTCTCTGCAATTAATAATTCTTTGCAGAAAACATATATGGAACTATGATTTATTGTAGGACAAAAGCATCTGTTTATAAGTGACATCTGAGTTAAGAATTATGATGTGTAGCCTTGTATGTGAACCATCCTTCGGGGTTATGTTACTGTTTCAGCAGACATCGCCATCAGGGCTACCCTCAAATTTGGTATCTGCCAGCACAAATACTTCAACAACCAGAGGCACAAACTTCACTTCACCCAATTCTCACATCAACACTGCTACCAGTACTCTGCAACCACAGCCACAAGAAAGGTTTACAATGCTTCAGCAACAGGGTGGCAAGTCTGCATATCTGAAGGATGCATTTTGCTCAGGTGAAATGACAAATTCTGGTATGTCACAGATTACTACATCAATTGGTGGTAAGTTAGATGGCAACTTGACAAACTCCACTCCTGGAACATTTGGTATCCAAGCAAAGTCTCCAGCAGGTGCAGTGGGTTGTGCCATTTTCAGAGATGGCTTTGCCCAGCCAGGAAATAACAAAGTGGACTCATCCACAAGCACGTGTCAAAAATCATCACCCACATCATCTCCAGGGCTTATACTTTCCTGCCATGAAAATTCCAGCAACTTCCTCATGGCCAAGTCTTCTCATCAGCATACATGCCAGCAGGATGTGGTTCTGAAACCCCCTCAGGACACCACCCAGAAGCAAACTTCAGCCACTACACAAACTGAGCTCATTCACCCAAACATTAGTCTTGGGCCCAAACAGCATGATCCTGTACCATTCATTTCAACACCAAAACCAAATGCAGATTCTGGTCCCACATTTCTTGGCCTTCACCCTTTTTCAAACATCCAGGGGTTGGTATCCACAACGGGAGGAACCATACCACTTGTGACAGCACCTGTAATGACATCAGGGGGTGGTAATTTTGGAGGAGAACAATTGTTGATTGCACACCATGGTGGAGTTTCTGTTTTAGCTGCACCACAGCTTATCCAGTGTCTTCAGCAGGCGCAGAATGCTGCAGCACCAGGGATAATAAATATGCCCCAACTCCATCTCACTCCCAGTGCCATAAGCAAGGCTATTGGTCAGGGCCTTGCATTCAATACTCCTACGGGAACAATTGTAATAGGTGGGAGTCCAGAGAGCTTCAGTGCTGCAATGAATAATCAGCATAAACCATCAATTATGACAGCAGCCAATAACACAACCACTAAGTTGTTGCCTCAACAACCGTCTGTTCTTGTGCAGCAGCTAAGTACAGGAACAGCAAATGCTGTACGGAGGTGCAGTTCAGACTCAAATAATTCTAGTATTTCAATCGGTTCACCACCTCCAAGTGGAGGTGCAGCTGGCTGTGGTACCACTGCAGTGATTGGGCTTATTAACCAGCCAGTGGTTAGCCAAAGTACAACAGCTACTGCAGCCAGTACCGGCACAAGAAAAAGCCAACAGTCCATAGAGACACAGACCATCTCACTTGGTATCCCCACCACCACCAGCCTCCAGACCACGTTCCTAGATAGCATTGTACACACACATCCTAATCTTGTCAAACTTGTTCAGCCCAGTACACCAACAGTGAACACGGTGAAGAAAAAGAAATCAAAACAACCTCGCACATCCAAGATCCTCCCCGTGGTGAGCTCTGCTAATATCATTGTCGGCAGACAGTGCAATAGTACCGGCACTCTGACAGAGCCTGTTAAGAGTCCAGTACAAGAGAGGAACTTTGTTAAACCTAACACTGTTTGCCAAGGTACGCAGCACGTTACATGCACAACAGGGAATGATGCCTCCTTCCATGTTACTGCACCACCATTCACTTTGACACAGCAATCTCTTCGTGTGTCTGCGGTCAGCTGTAATGCAAGTAACACAAACTGTGTTCCACCTTTGACCTCCATCTGCTCAGTTGTGCAGAACACACCGACAAATATTCTCTGTCAGGTCGGCAGCACTGCAACATCCACAGCAACAACCATGGCAACACTTCAGTCTGTGGTTTCGAAGATGGCAGCAAACCTTGGTGTTCAGACTGTGACAGTTGATGTAGCTACTACAAGTAGTGGCCATCACCCTCTCACAACATCCTCAAGTAAGCCTGGCATGCAGCATCATTGTGTGGCATCACAGACAGTGTCCGTACCACAACCCCACAGCAATTTGGTCCCACATCTTGTGCCAATTCCACCTGGAGGCAGTACTGTGTCAGGCAGCACAGCAGTTGGAATGCAGAGCATTGTCCAGAAGGTGCAAACCATTCAGTTGACACCCCAGAACCAGAAGGTGAGCAGTACCTGTTACACAGTTAAAGAGTGCATTGTTTGTATTAATATTACATACTAACAGAAACATCCTGTCCACCATATTCTGTTTTTCAAACGAGGTAAAGGTAAAGTTCACCCCAGAACAGGCCATGAAGGCCCAGATGGAGAGTAGAGGTATAGCTCTACTTTTACTTTAACCTCAACGCTAGATAGGGGTGGGTGGTCAATGCCATGCCCCAACTGCTTTACTCCCAGGAAAGACCCAGTGCCCATTATAAAGGAGGCTGACTGAGCCCCAGGTCTGGTCTGGACAGGTGCAGAAAATCTCACATCCCACCAGGATTTAATCCCTGGACCACCCAACTAGTAGGGAGTCACTATCCTGGCACACTGTTTATCAAACAAGTATAACATTATTGTTGCTAATAATATTTTATTTTCCATCGAATGAGTTAAAATAATTAAGGGTGAAAAGTTAGAGATTCAGTCTGTACAGAGATTTTTCATGTCACTTAAATGTTATGCATAACCACAAATTGGAAAGACATTTTAATTTATGAATTAATCATTATTTTAAGGAATAGACATATTTTGTGATAAATTAAATTAATTTTTATAATAAGTAATACGGAATTTTTTGCAGAATTTGACAACAGTGCAGATGCAGATCCAGTCTGTCACTTCAAAAAGGAATCTAACTCCAATCGATCAGGCTGCATTACACAGATTGTATGAAGAGCAGAAACGCATACTGCTCACTGGCAGAGTTGTTCCTACTATTCCGGGTCAGCATGCTGTGGGGCTGCCTCTGGTTAGTAAAACAAAAGTCTCTTTGCAACACCATTGGATGAGTCAATAGTATTTTTGGCCTAATGATTTCCCACACCTTCTGCTTTAAAATTAAATAATAGTCACATTTTCTGTTGGTACACAAAATATTTTCATTCTCTACAAGCAATAAATTAAACACATGATATTTCTTCTAAATCACACCCTGCTTGGAAGTTTTGGTTGTATGTATATTTGAAGTCTAAGCAGGTTATATATTGTGTGTGTTTACGTATATTTGAGGGGTACTGTTGTATGTGGCAGATTTTCACTGTTGAGCAAGAATGATGAATATAAATCATTTGTAGTGCCCATTTCCATGTGGGTTTTTTAAACATATGGCAGCATATAATGGAGTTGCTGATTTGCAGTTCAGCTTCAAGTTTGCATTAACAGTTTTATCCTCCTCCTCCTTCTCCTCCTCCTCCTCCCCCCCTCTTCTCCTCCTCCTCCTCCTACTTCTCCTTTTTTCTTCTACTTCTCCTCCTCCTCCCCCTTCTCCTCCTCCTCCAAGTTTTAACCTTCCTCCCCTCCAAAAAAAACAACCACAATCTTTAATCGATTTTCTGCTTTTCATATCATTTATTTTCATTTCACAAAATTTGATATTGTGCATGCATGAAAGTAATGGTTCTTTTATTTTGATACACAGAAAATGTACACTCCTTTAGGGAACAGGGTTAAATTTGATGTTTGTCTTTGGAATGTTTAATGTAGGGTTCATAACATAAAACATACATACTTCTGGAGACATCTGTCATCACTGCAAATGTTTCTCTGTAGCTGTAATAGCTACCAAATAGCATTTACTACACCTATTGAATTTGCAAGTTGTTCAAGTGATAATCTTGGCTGATGCTGAATTTGGTTGGTCATTACCTGGAATTCAGTTTAAAATTTACTGTGGTGATCATTAGCAACCTGTATAGTGTAATACATAACAGAGATTCATGCAGTTGTTGAGTGCTGACATATTTCTTCTGACAGATTTGAATAGATATTCCTACAGTGATGAAAAATTCAAGAAAATGAAACACATTGAGTCATAGTGACAAAATACATGTCCAGGCACAGGTTTGTAGTAGAATATGGAAGGCATGTGTTGAGTAAAAGCTTTCTTCACATCTCCATTACTATATTTGGTGACTGCCCTTGCTGCATGGTGTAACCAGGCCCTGACTTGCAGTGCTAAAGTGGGTGAATTTTAGAATACTCCCAACAGACTGAATGCGTTTTAAATGGAAATGTACCCGAGATCAAAGTGTCTAATTAAATTTTAAAAAAAATGATTTTACAAAGCTTATCTGCGGCATTTATCTCAAAAAGAAGGCTCTAGAACAAGCATACAACTTGGAAGTAGATCATTTTACCAGTTCTGCTGGCTAGATAGAAAAGTTCAGGAGGGCAAAAAACATCTGTAAGACATTATCTGGAAAGAGCAAAATTGTGAACATGGAAACAGTGGATGAGTGGAAAACAGTGAAGCTGTTGGAAGAATTATGTGGATATGGACTGCATAATAAATGTAACACAAATGAAGCAGTGCATTTTATAATCTTCCTCCCAATAAAACATTTGCTGTGAGGAGAAAATCTTACCAGTGGGGCAGAAAACCTAAAGATTGGTGTACATTTTTCCTACCATCCACTTCTGATGCATCAGACATGATACCATTCCCTATCGCGGGGGAATAGCAAAACCCTCATTGTTTCATAAATATAAAAACTAAAACAACAAACTATCTTCAAAAGTTGGTGTTCTCATGGTAGTGGCACTTTATATTCTGGTAGGAAACTGTTCTCAGTAGATAGATGTATGTGTGTCTTTGAAACATTTGTTATCATAACTCAAAAGACTAGAATATCAGCAAAATATCTGTTTATGCCAAAGCCTGGGTCACTGCTGATGTCTTTGTAAACTGCTTCATTACTCTAGATGTAAATGTGGGAGCAAAAAATGGAAACGTACTGTTCTTCCTAGTTCATTATTATGCCAAACCTGAGATATTGATGGTTAGTTAACACTAAACCATAGAAAATGGAAAGGGTAAATGCTGTCAGTATTACAGATTTGTGTGTGAAATTATATTCAAGGACTGCAGGTGTCTGGGATGTAACTTTGTGTTGCCGGGTATGTGGTTTCCAGTATTTCAGAAGAACATGTCACGTTTATCTTAGATGGTCAGTGGTCCATAAAGAATGCCAGAATGGTTTGTGTAAAGGTAAAGGTATCGCTATAGTGTGTCATGGAGGCATGGAGGGCGAGCAGAGGTATAACTCTAATCGTGCTTTCACCTCAGCATTGGATGGGGTGGATGGTCTGCACCATGCCCCAGCTGCTTTACCCTCAGGGAAAAGACCCACTACCCTTTGTACATGAGGCTGGATGGGCTTCAGGTCTGGTCTTGGACAGGTGCAGAAAATCTTGCTTCTTCTGAGGTTCAAAGCCCAGGCTGGCCAGCCCATAGCAAGTGACAATACTGACTAGCTCACCCACCCACCCATCCAACCCTGAGTTTTTTATTGGGGATGTGTAGTCTAGCTCTGACACATAGTGGCTGGACTCTAAAGGAGGATGAGTGAATGTGGGAGGGCTGATCATTGACCATTGACCAGTAGGGGAGTTGTTGGGTTCAGAACTGCTTCCATAAAGCTGCTACCTGGTAAGACCTTACCTATATATCCAAGCTATCTACCCGATTTTGGCTGCCATTCTGAACCCACCAGCTCCCCCACTGGTCATCGGTCATTAATCAGCCCTCCACTACACTTTCTTGGGGCCTGGCCTACTTGTATACCCAGGTTCCCACACCTCCCTATTGGCTTACCCACTTTTTCCATCTAGCCTCTGCTGGTCTGTCCATTGTACATGGGCAATTCCAAAATCAACTGCCGATTAGCTTGTTAAAAAAATACAAAAGAGAGAACAAAACTTTATTACGTGGAACAGTTACATACATAACTGCATTACTTCTCCACATAGTTGCCATCCACATTTAGGCACGTGTCGTACTGTGACACTAGTTTGTGTAGTCCCTCATCAAAGAACGGTGCCGCCAAGTTATGCAGCCAGTAGTTGACTCCATCCAGGAGCCCTTCATTGGTGTGGAAGCGCTGGGTAGCCATCCAGACCTTCATCTTGGTGAAGAAAGGGTAATTGCTTGGTGCCAGGTCTGGACTGTAAGGAGGGTGGTAGGAAATCTCCCAGTTGAAGAGCTTGATTAAAGCATTTGTGCGAGCCGTGGTGTGGGGCCGCACGTTGTCGTGCAGGAGAATGACGCCTTTAGTGAGCATCCCACACCATTTGTTTTGGATCAACCTCCGAAGCTTATTCAGTGTTTCACAATAAACCTCTGACATTATTGTAGTCCCTGGTGCCATGAATTCTGTCAGCAAAATTCCCTTACGGTCCCAGAATACTGTAGCCATCCCCCCCCCCTTTTCTCTTTCTTTCTTTCTTTCTTTCTTTTTCCCAACATTGTTTGTTTTAATTTCTTGGGCTTTCTGGGAGAATGCGTGTGCATCCGCTGTTTAGACTGCTCTTTGGTGTCTGTATTCACGAACTGTATCCAAGTCTCGTCACCAGCCACAATTCTGTCGAGAAATTCATCCCTTTCTTCCCAGTAGTACTGAAGAAACGTCAAGGCTGACCCAATTCTTTGAGTTTTGTGAAAGTCAGTCAGTTGTTTTGGTACCCACTGTACACAGAACTTACAGTAACCCAATCTGTCCATGACAATTCGATACAAAGTAGTCCTCTAAGGTTGTGGAAATTGTTCAGAAAGTTCTGATATGGTGAAACGACGTTTTCGACACACACATTGGTCGACTTTTTGAACGAGTTCATCAGTCACAATTGAGTTTCGTCCTTGACCACCCTAGCCATGCACGTCAGTGCGCCCATCCCTGAATTTTCTGCATCATTCTCTCACACAACTGTCACTCATAACATTATCACCGTATACATGACACAGTTGATGATGAATCTCATCCGTGCTTTGTCCTGCATGAAGAAAACGAATCACAACATGTACCTCACAGCTGGCAGATGCGGCAATGATAGTGTCCATGTTTCATCAGTAATACTCCTACACTATGCAGCGAAAATGTATGAGAGTAGGTGTATAGCGATAACAAACATTACTTGTTACTAGTGGGCATGTGCTTTGGCACTATCACAACGCGACAACCGATCGGACGTTGATTTTGGAAGTGCCCACGTACGTAACTCATTGAGGAATTCTTCATGGACCACTGACACTGAAAGACAACACATTCATTTGAAACATAAGCAGTGCAGCCTCCCATCCCTGATGACCAGAATCCTTCCTTACACTGCTGCAAAAAACTCACAAAATTGTATTAATTTGTGGTTGCATCGCCTTGGCCTGAAGGAAGCAGTATGCTTCTGGAGTTGTAAATTTTTTACTCTAGCAAGGAATCATGATGTATAGATGACTTGGGAGGAAGTGTTATAAAGTTTCTGTACACAGTGTCCAAGCCCCTGCTTTTGTTGGAAGTTTGTCATTTTTATCTTTATGTGACTTTCAGAAAATAGTCATATTTTAAGTTGTGTTTCATTATTACTTTTCTGTTATTACCCACATACATGTATTTTTCCTCCCACATTATTTTCTTTTCATTTTGTTCATTTATCTAGAACCCTGATGGCCTTCCATCAACTGTTGATGGAAAGCTAAAGTCTGATGCAGGAATTGAACTACCTCCCCGACAGCAACTGGTGGTAAGTTATTCACTTTAGAAGAGTTCTGTTAGTATTGATTTGTGCTCTTTCATGCGTAAAATATATTCCAGTTTTGATTTAAAAATAGTGATGAGGGGACAGATATGTGCATGCTGTGGTTATTTTTAACAGAATGTATTTTAAGATATTCCCTTTTGTTTATGTTCATTTGTGTATTAACTATGTACCACTCACATTTTCGGTTTCTGTTTTTCTATCCTGAAGCCTTATGGTTTCTATTCTTTGTAACAATTGTCCCCTTTATGATACTACATACGTGTTTTTTAATTGTGCATTAACATCTACCAACATGTGACTTACATCATAATTACTACTGTTGTGTGATGTACACACTGTTCAAGATCCAGTGCAATGTCACATTAAGTTTTGTGTTCTTTCTGATTGTTTAGGTACTGCAGGATTTTTAAAGAGATCAGAGTGATGTGTTCCTTTTCATAGCATAGGGAATCCCTCACTCTGCCTTCTGTAATATGTATGTGATAATAGTTATAAGTATAGTGAATAGCTATATCATGCTTACATTGAATGGTTTTATTGGAAGGAGTTAAGAAATACGCTTGCTCGCCTGAGACAAGCGGAATTCAGTGTCTGAAAAATAAAAATTTAATGCTGTTGTTTCACCTTACATGCCTTTGTTTGTCATGTTTTTTGTTTTGGTATTATTTGGGCAATTCTTGTTTCAAAACAGGTCCAGTTTTGCTGCTTGGTTGTTTGTAATTATATGTGTCACATTTCTGAGCTTACTGTTTACCCTGAAGAATTTGCAGGAGAATGGAATTTTTTGTATTGAAATTACATTATTAACCATCTGATGTGCCTGAAGCTGGATCCCTTGCTCGTCATCATTAATTAAAGTATTGGACAGTTCGTCAAAATTGTGTAATTTTAGATGTATATTGACAAGGTAAGATAAGATGCGAAAGTGGTTTCTTGGAACTATTGACACTCAACATGCATCTCTGTATTATTTATGGCAGCAGCATTTGTTTGTTTGTATCTATGTATGTATGTATGTACATTATTCTTTCCTGTCATGCGTAAATTATAAAATTCACTTGTAAATGTGCATGAGTTTGTCTGCCTGAACTAGATGAACCAGATTTAACCATATTCTCAAGTAAACGTGAGATACAGTTCCCCCACTGTCTGAGCCCAGTTAGTCTCTGGGAATAAGATCCCTTTGCAACACAGAAAAGGGAAAACATATATTTTAATGTTCATATGTTTTTGTTTTAGCAAATGTATGCCAGTTGTTTAGGTTGTGAGAATTTTTGTACTCTAAAACAAAGACATTTGATTTGATTGACACAGGTGCCACACCAAAGTACTCAAATGCCTGTACGGTACCAGCATCAGGTTGGCAATCAGATCATCCCACTCACCCCAGCCAACTTACAACAGAAACCTGCACCATCCAGTAGTGTTGCTATAACCACTACAACAACCAGCACTGTTACCACAAGGTCATCCATTTCTGTGCAGTGTGGTACCACCTTCTCACCATCAGATGTAGTTGTTCAGCAGAGTGTTGGTTTGGCAACCCAAACACTACCTAAGCTGTCAGTTGTGCAGCCCATGTTGCAGACTACTGGGGTGTCAGTGACTTCTTCACAGCCAAGCAAGAGCGCAGGACAGCCCAGTAGCTGTGAAAAGGGGACATCTCCATTGCAGGTTCAGGTAGGAATTTGTGCCAGGTGTTGTATACTGCACTTCAAAAAGTGTTCTGTATTGCCAGTTTTACAGTTTTGAACCCCCTTTTGTTTCTGAAGTAAGCATGTGGTTTTAAGAGGTCTCTGTTTTTGCTTGTGTATGAATGTGACCTCATTTCAAAGGGGCCACAGTGATTAGGGACTTTGAGATGTGCAGAAACTGAGTGAAGCAGCCACCCCTTAGGGGGTTATTAAGACTGATTGTGGTTCTTGGGACAGTGACTGTGACTGTGTCCACTAGGATGTGAGGTGTAACTTGGTAGTTCCTTACAGACTTTTTGGAGGAAGTACAAGGAGAGGCATAGTTTTTTAAATTTCTTCTGTTGCGGTTCTGGCAGTCTGTGGACCTCTCCTCACTTTTAGATCCACTGTCTCCTGGTAGGTTGCTCACAGTCTGAGTTCATGTCATCTGTTTTCCGTTATATTATGCTCTTTCTTTCACACACGGCTTATTGTTCTAACCTGGATATGGAAGCAGCATGTTCCTCTGAACCCTTTCATACAGAGCTCTCATACTGCACTGCATCACATTCAAGAAGCCACATTCGTACCTCAGTGAAAATCTCAGATCTCACTTATTAACTTTAAATGACCTACATCCATATATGTGAACGCATATTTAAAAAAAACCCTTAGAAATTCATTTTATATATTTAGGCAACAAGGAAGTCTGCTGCATTTTTAAGACATGCTGCGTAATCTCTGTTTTATTTTCCACCTTTATTTCTGTGCAAATATTATGTTCAACATAAATCATGTGATAGAATTTAGAATTTAAATACCAACGCAGTCATTGAAAGTCTAACCATCCTTAGGGAGGCATCCCTGAAGATGATAATCTCTGTGTGTTACATTATTATCATTAATTAATTTTGCTTGGTTTTCTTTATTTATTTATTTGTTTATGTAACAGCTCATGCCCTGTTAATGCCAAATATATGAATTTAAAGTAGTGTACATTTGTCTGTATTATCGCAACAGTGACTATTGGGATGTGACACTGTGTAGTTTGCTTGTACTACAGTGGCTGTGTTTAATAACACACAGGCAAAAAATAATAGCATTAGTATAAAAACTTGGAGTGAGGGCACTCTGGTGCACACCAACTTCAGCCAAACACCATCACCACCTCTGTAAATCTAGTATATCTATAACCTGTTAATTTTATATAATAACTTGATATGGACTGTGACTTCTGTTGTTTTTGTAAAATTAATTCTGCAAGTAAGATGTATTACTTTTATTAATGACAGCATTTGTGCCATAATAGGTTGGCACACAGACAGCCCTGCCATGTATAGAATCATCTTCATCATCATCGTCATCCTGTTCTCCTCACTTATCAATCCCAACATCAGGGTGCAGTGGCAAGTTGTCCCCAGGTGTTGTGTCCACTGGTCCCTGTAATTCCAGTACAAGCAAACTTTCACCAGTACCTGGCCAACAGCTATTCTCACCAGGAAAGGTATGTGTGTCTGCTGTTTTACATTTTGTGCCAAGTGTATAGAAGTTCTCATCATAGTGTTACTTAACCTTTAGCATATGACCTTTTAAATTCCATGTTTCTATTTAATTAAATTCCCACTGCAGGGCGCTTTTTTCCCTTTCAGACAAAAATGGTGTACATTGAATGGAACATCATTGTCCCATTTGTCCATTAACCTTTATGATCCAAAGAGACCACATATTGGTGCCTTAAATGTATCAGCAAATGGTCTAGAATGCTGTGTGCTGGTATATATGTGTTGACTTGGTAGCAGTTGTACGTTCACGCTATACCAAAGAAACTTAGGCCACCAATCTGTCTGCTAAAGGATACAGGTTAATGCATTTTATAGGAATGTCAGGCAGCAGCATATCTAACTTCTGACATAAGGAGTGAGCCAATTCCACTGAAATTCACTGTAACCAACTGTTTAATTTTAGTATTTATAAATGTGGTGAAGTGTTAATCAGGTTTTTCTCCCCAATAATTAGTAGTGTTTATACTTTTCCTTAGATAATGTTGAGTATTCCTTTGCTTTGCCATTACTGATTGTAGGTTTCAGACATGTTTTGTGGATTACATTCATGAGTTCCTTAAGAATAGATGTAAAGTCATGCATAAATTACTTCAGTTTAAAGACTGCAAACTTGTTTACAGTGCTTGAAAGCCCAGTTCAAAACATTTATGAAGTAGGCCTGTGTCTTTGTAGTTAGAAAACTGTGTGTGCCATATTGGTTTTTGTTCTGTTTGTTTTCTGCTAGGTTTTTGGCAGTGAAGTTTATGACTTAGTTTGCAGTTCAGATGCAGTTCTGAATCTGCATGATGTAACACATTTGGCTTGTGGAGCAAATTATTTATGTTTATTTCTATATTTCACTCTCATGTGAAGGTATGCAGTTGTTAATTTTGTGCCTTGCTGGAAGCCAGAATGTCTCATGAATGTTATACAGATTAGCTATATATATTCTGGTTTTGCTAAATTTGTTTTTTAAGGAGAACTCCTAACTTGGAATTCAGATATTTATAAGAAATCTAGTATTCTTTGTCACTTCTTCCAGTTTCAGTGGCTCTTTTATGGTAACAAAGGCTAATGTGTTACTGTCGGAGTTTAATTGATGTGGGTGTCATGTATTTATATAGGCATGTGAAAAGATCTGTGTGACATGGGTAATCATTT
>Ga0123353_10006506_pt1 | contig 15564 bp, 15 predicted proteins | sample TergutLab28metaG_3_FD_92763 | JGI IMG/M metagenome (GOLD analysis project Ga0123353, IMG submission 92763) | Labiotermes labralis P3 segment gut microbial communities from Petit-Saut dam, French Guiana - Lab288 P3 | ecosystem: Host-associated > Arthropoda: Insects > Digestive system > Gut ... | reverse complement strand
TCGCTGATTTCGTTGACCAGCTTCAGATCCAGCGCGATGCCCCGCTCGTGCGCGATGGCGAACAGGTGGAGCACGGAGTTGGTGGAACAGCCCAGCGCCATGTCCACGGTCAGGGCGTTGCGGAAGGCCCGCTCGGTCAGGATATCCGAAGGCCGGGTCCCTGCCCTCAGGAGTTCCATGATCTGATGCCCCGCCTGTTTGGCCAGGCGTATCCTCTGGGCGTAGACGGCGGGGATGGCGCCGTTTCCCGGCAGTGCCATCCCCAAGGCCTCGCACAGGCAGTTCATGGAGTTGGCGGTGAACATGCCGGCGCAGGAGCCGCAGCCGGGGCAGGCGGATCCCTCAATGGCCAGCAAGTCGGCTTCGCTGGCCGCGCCCGCCTTGACGCGGCCGACCGCCTCGAACACGGTGCTCAAGTCCGTGCCGCCCACGCTGAGCATGGGGCCGCCCGATATAAAGAGGGACGGCAGATCCAGCCGCGCCGCCGCCATCAGCATGGCGGGGACGGATTTATCGCAATTCGGGACAAACACAAGGGCGTCGAACCGGTGGGCTTTGGCCATGCACTCGATGCTGTCGGCGATGATTTCGCGGGAACACAGGGAATACCGCATGCCCTCATGCCCCATGGCCAGCCCGTCGCACACGCCGATGGTGAAGAACTCCATCGGCGTCCCGCCGCCCATCAATATCCCGTCCTTGACCGCCCGGGTGATGTTTTGCAGGTGGATATGGCCCGGGACGGCTTCGCTCATCGCGCTCACGACGCCCACATGGGGCCGGGCGATCTGCGCGTCGGTGTACCCCATCGCTTTCAGCAGGGCCCTCTTGGGCGCGTTTTCCAAGCCGGATTTCATCACGTCGCTTCCCCTGTTGCCGCTTTCCCTGTTGCCGCTTCCCCTGTTGTCGCTTCCCCTGTTGCCGCTTTCCCTGTTCATGTTCATGTCCGATCGCTCCAACTCATTTTCTCCCGTAGCCGCCGCCCCACCTTCTCGACGAGCAGATCGCGCTCGGCCTCGCGGCGGGCGGCAAAGGTGGGCCTGCTCTTTTCGTTTTCCTCGATCCATTGCCGGGCGAACGAGCCGTCCTGGATCTCGCTCAGCACCTTTTGCATCTCCTCTTTGACGGCCTTCGTGATCAACCTGTCGCCGACGCAATAGTCGCCGTACTCGGCTGTGTCGCTGATGGAATGGCGCATGAAGGAGAGCCCCCCTTCCACGACAAGGTCGATGATCAGCTTCATCTCGTGGATGCACTCAAAATAGGCGTTCTCCGGCTGGTAGCCCGCGCCCACCAACGTGTCGAACCCGGCTTTCATCAACGCCGCCACGCCGCCGCACAGCACGCATTGCTCCCCGAACAGGTCGGTCTCGGTCTCTTCCCTGAATGTGGTCTCCAAGATGCCGCCGCGCCCGCCGCCAATGCACGAGGCATAGGCCAACGCCAATTCTTTGGCGTCGTCGGTCGCGTTGTTTTCTACCGCAATCAAGCAGGGGACGCCTCTGTTTTCCAGGAACTGGCTCCTCACCGTATGCCCGGGCCCTTTGGGCGCCACCATGATGACGTTGACATCCGCCGGCGGTATGATCTGCCCGTAACGGATATTGAAGCCGTGGGCGAAGCAGAGGGTCATGCCCGCCCGCAAACAGGGCGCGACATCGTTGTCATAGATCGCCTTCATTTTCTCGTCATTCACCAACAGCACGACGACGTCGGCCTGCCCCGCCGCCTGGGCGGAGCTTTGCACGGAAAACCCGTCTTCTCGTGCCGTCAGGGCGCTGGGGGCGCCCTCGTACAGCCCCACGACGACAGAAATACCGCTGTCGCGCAGGTTGAGCGCGTGGGCGCGCCCCTGCGATCCGTAGCCGATGATGGCCACTGTCTTGCCTTTTAGTACATCGGGGTCGCAGTCTTTGTCGTAGTACATTTTGCTCATACGTGCATCTCCTCGTCGATTTATCAAATTTCCCTCGATTTATCATATCGATCTATTTTTCGATAGTTTCCTTCACCGTCGCCATCAGAATCACGCGCTTGACGTCGTAAAGCTTGGAAAGCTGGCGCACCATTTGCGTGCGGATGTACCCGTCCCCTTCGGAAACGATCAACATGCGGGACAGCTCCGGGTTCTCCGTGACATTGACATACAAGCTTTCGATGTTGTAGCCGCGGCGGGCGTACAAGCCCGTAATGCGGTTGAGGACGCCATAGTGGTTGGCGACAATCAGCTCCACAGTGAACCTTTCCATGTAAAATCACCTCACCCTCTCACAATATTTTGCACCGAACCGCCCGGTGGGATCATGGGCAGGACCCTTTCGTCCCGATCGATGCGGCAGTCGATGACCGCGGGGCCGCCGGCGGGCAATCGCCCCAGTATATCCGCAAGTTGCGGCAAGCTTTCCGCGCGGTAGCCAGCCGCCCCGAACGCCCGCGCCAACGCCGGGAAATCGGTCCTCCGGTCCAGCGTGGTCTGCGAATAGCGTTGGCCGTAGAACATGGTTTGCCATTGCCGCACCATGCCCAACACGCCGTTGTTCAATATGACAATCAAGAGCGGCAGTTCTTGGGCGACCGCGGTGGCAAGCTCGGTCAGGTTCATCCCGAAGCTACCGTCGCTGGTGATGAGCACCGCGCGCCGCTTGCCGTCGGCCAGGCAACCCCCGATGGCGGCGCCCATGCCGTAGCCCATCGCGCCCAGCCCCCCTGAGGTGAGGAGCGTCCGCGGCTTGACAAACGGGTAGCTTTGCATCGTCCACATCTGGTGCTGCCCCACGTCGGTGGCCACCACGGCGTCCTCCCGGCAAAAACCGCTTACCGCCTCCATGATGTTTCGCGGGGAAAAATCGGCGACAGGCGGCGTCAGCTCCGCCTGCTTCAACTCTTCAACGCGCGCCAGCCACGCATCGCCCTTCATCGGCGGCAACGCCCGCAGTAGGTCGGCCAGCACCGCTTTCACGTCGCCGCAGATAGCGATGTGCGAGGGGATATTCTTGTCGATTTCCGCCAGGTCGATATCCACATGGATGATGACCCGCCCCTGCCCGAACGCCTCCACGTTGCCCGTTGCCCTGTCGGAAAACCGCACGCCCAGCGCGAGCATCACATCGCACTCCGACTGCGCCACCGACGCGGCGTACCGGCCATGCATGCCGCACATGCCCAGGTTGAGGCTGTGATGATGCGGCATGGCCGTCAGTCCCATCATGCTGAACCCGACCGGCGCCGACAGCCGCTCGGCTAGCGCGGTAAGCTCCGCCTCCGCCCCGCTCGCCAGCACGCCGCCGCCGGCGTAGATATAGGGCCTATGGCAACCGCGGATCGCCTGGACCGCCTGCCGCGTGTCGAAGGGGGCCGTCGGCTGGGTTTCCCCTTCGAGTGGGGGGGCGTCCTCGTATTCGCAGATATCCTCCTGGACACTGCGCGGGATATCCACCAGAACGGGGCCGCGCCGCCCGCTGTTCGCGATGTGAAACGCCTCCCTCAGCGTGTCCCTCAGGGCTTTCACATCCCGAACCACAAAATTGTGCTTGACGATCGGTTGCGTCATGCCGACAATGTCCACTTCCTGAAAGCTGTCTTTCCCCAACAGCGGCACCGAGACGTTCCCCGTGATAGCCACCAGCGGCACGCTGTCGAGGTACGCGTTGGCGATGCCCGTCACCAGGTTGGTGGCGCCGGGCCCGCTCGTGGCGATGACCACGCCGGTTTTGCCGGAGACCCGCGCGTACCCGTCCGCCGCATGCGTCGCGCCCTGCTCATGCGCCGTGATGATATGGTGGACCCTGTGCGCGTTTTTGTACAGCTCGTCGTACAGCGGAAGCACCGAGCCCCCGGGATACCCGAAAACGGTGTCCACCCCGTGTACGCACAACTGCTCGACGACGATTTGCGCCCCGTTTCGTTTCATGATGGACCCTCCTTGTGATGAACTTATGAAAAAAGGGCTTCACCAGCGTTTTGCTGATGAAGCCCCTAACGTTCGGTAGCCTTCTACCCGTCTCCATCAGCGCGCCGCACTACGACATTACCAAGAATAATGGTAATGCCTACGACGGCTACGACGCCGGAGAGGGCCGAAAAGCTCAGATGCGTCATTTACTGTGGCTCCTTACATTTATGCATCTCTATGATGCAATCTACCTATACCATAGCATGTATTCGCCCTCTTGTCAAGGGGGAATTAAAATATACGGATTTTAATACATGTCCATGCCGCCGCCCATGCCGCCGCCGGGGGCGGGGGGCGCGGGGGGTTCCTTCTTGTCGGCCACCAGGCTCTCGGTGGTCAACAGCATGGCGGCGATGGAGGCCGCGTTTTCCAGGGCCGAGCGGGTAACCTTGGTCGGATCGACGATGCCGGCCGAAACCATGTCTACGTACGACTCGTCGAGCACGTTGAACCCCCAACCGATCTTGCCGGACTCCTTGACCTTTTCCAGCACGACAGACCCTTCCAAGCCGGCGTTGATGGCGATCTGGCGCAACGGCTCGTTGAGGGCGATGGCCACGACCTGCACGCCGGTCCTCTCGTCGCCGGAGGTCTCCGCCAGCAACTTCTCCACGGCGGATACGGCGTTGACATACACGGTGCCGCCGCCGGCCACGATGCCTTCTTCCACGGCGGCGCGCGTGGCGTTGAGGGCGTCCTCGATGCGCAATTTCTTTTCCTTCATTTCGATCTCGGTCGCGGCGCCCACCTTGATGACCGCCACGCCGCCCGACAGCTTCGCCAAACGCTCTTGCAGTTTCTCGCGGTCGAAATCCGACGTGGTGGTTTCGATCTGCGCCTTGATCTGCGCGATGCGGCCGTCGATTTCGGCTTTATCGCCCGATCCGTCCACGATGATGGTGTTTTCCTTCTGCACCTTAACCTGCGCCGCCTCGCCGAGCTGGTCGATGTTGGTCTCCTTGAGATCGAGACCCAGCTCGTCGGAGACGACCTCGCCGCCGGTGAGCGCCGCGATGTCCCTGAGCATATCCTTGCGGCGGTCGCCGAAGCCGGGCGCCTTGACGCACACGACGTTCAGCACGCCCCGGATCTTGTTGAGGATCAATGTGGCCAACGCCTCGCCCTCGATATCCTCGGCGATGATGAGCAACCTGCGGCCAACCTTCATGATCTGCTCCAGCAACGGCAGGATATCCTGCAGGTTGGAGATCTTCTTGTCGGTGATCAGGATGAGCGGCTTCTCCAGGATAGCTTCCATCTTTTCGGTGTCGGTGACCATGTAGTGGGAGACGTACCCCCGGTCGAATTGCATGCCCTCGACGACCTCGGACGTGGTTTCGGAGGTTTTGGACTCCTCCACCGTGATGACGCCGTCGGAACTGACCTGCTCCATGGCTTCCGCGATCAGCCGGCCGATGACCTCGTCGCTGGAGGAGATGGCGCCTACGCGCGCGATATCCTCGCTACCGCCCACTTCGTGGGAGTCCTGCTTAATGGATTCCACGGCCGCCTCCACGGCCCGGGCAATGCCCCGCTTCATCTGCATTGGGTTGGCGCCGGCCGCCACATTTTTCATGCCCTCGCGCACCATGGCCTGGGCCAGCAACGTGGCGGTGGTGGTACCGTCCCCAGCCACGTCGTTGGTCTTGGTGGCCACCTCTTTGACCATTTGCGCGCCCATGTTCTCAAAGGTATCATCCAGCTCGATCTCCTTGGCGATGGTCACGCCGTCGTTGGTGATGACCGGGGAACCGAACTTCTTGTCCAGCACAACATTGCGGCCTTTGGGCCCCAATGTTATCTTGACCGTGTCGGCCAGTTTGTTGACGCCGCGCTCCAGCGCGTGGCGGGCATCCTCTCCAAATAAAAATTCCTTTGCCATATTGTCCTCCTTACTCCACCACGGCCAGAATGTCGTTCTGGCGTACGATGGTCAATTCCTCGCCGTCGAGTTTGATTTCGGTGCCGGAATACTTGCTTGTGATGACGTGGTCGCCCACTTTGACATACATGACGATGTCCTTGCCCTCCACGTTGCCGCCAGGGCCCACGGCCATAACTTCGGCCACCTGCGGCTTTTCCTTGGCTGTGCTGGCCAGGATGATGCCGCTTTTGGTGGTCTCTTCGGATTCCATCAGCTTGACGACCACTCTGTCGGCCAGAGGTTTGAGTTTCATGCGTAATCCTCCTTCTAGTTGAAATTGGGGAACATTGGCGCTTTTAGCACTCGATCGCTTAGAGTGCTAAAGCCATGTATTATAATACTTGGTGGCGGGAAAATGTGCAATACCTGAATATTGCTATATTTAAGCAAATCTCGCCACAATGCCCTAACATTTGATTTTATCTGATTGTTTGGCTGATACCCTCGATTTTCCTCCCAGTATCTAGCGTTTTCTCGTTTTTCATATATGTCCACGCCGCCCCCTTGGGCGCGATAAAGCTGATCTTGAGGGGGGATATGGAAAAAGTCACCTTTTCCGCCTCAAATATCTCCCCGTCTATGTTTACAGGTTCGGGTTTCTCGCAGGCAATCTCCATGCGCTGCCCATGCCGATAGGTGAATGTCTCCGGGAAATCGCGGTATAGCCCCCGGGAGAAACGCCCGATCATGCGCGTCAGCCCGAAGGGGGAAACCGGGCCGGCGAGAAGGAAATCCAGCTGCCCATCGTCGGGCACGGCCTCGGGCATCGGATTGTACCCGCCGCCGTAATAGCGGCCGTTGGCTGCCAACGCCAGCGTATACCTGTTGCCGGGGAGCTTTTCCCCGTCGATGGTGATCTCGTAGGGGCGGTGGACCCCCCGAAAGAGGTTGTACACCACCGACAGGTCATACGCCTTTTTCGAGGAGATGCGCATACGCCGCTTGTAACGGTGCATCTCGGCGGCCACCCGCGCGTCGAACCCCACCGAAGCGATGTTGAGTGCCAGCCGATCGTTCACCGCGATGAGATCCAGGGGCCATATTGTCCCGTCCACCAGCTCGGACAGTTCGGAAAAGCGCAAAGCATCCTCACCGAAAATCTTGATGAAGTCATTCCCCATGCCACAGGGATACTGCGTGATGGCCACATTGGAAAGGCCCGCCGCCGCGCCGGCGATCTCGTTGAGCGTGCCGTCGCCGCCGCAGGCGTAGACGCGCCAGGAGCGGCCATCGGCGGCGTGATCGCGCACGAGTTCGGCGGCATGCAACGGATGGGTGGTGTGCGCGATGTAGAAAGGGAGCCCCCGCACTTTCATGTAGGCGTCGATGCGCCCGCTTAACGCCTCGGTCTTGTCCTCCCCACCCGCTTTCGGATTGATGATAAACAGATGCCTTGGCATTGCCCTCGCCCCATTCTTTCTTGTATTCATCCTTGTATTCATCCTTGTATTCATCGCGTATAAGGTTTCCTTTTTTATTCTACCCCTGTTGGCAGTTCCGGTCAAGTGTGATATGATATAATAGTGAGATGTACGAAGGGGAGGTTTTCCTCTTGAAAAAGCATATTTCCCTGTGCCTCGCCGCCGCCCTGTTTGTCGTCATGGCCGCCGTCCCGTCCGCCGTCCCGGCCGCAGCCGCGCCCGACGTCTTTTTCGCCGCCATCGACTATACGGTCCTCCCGCTGTCTGACGCCACGATGCCGCTGTACGCCGGGGATAAGCTTTTTGCGCCGACGGCTGTGTTCGCGGCGCCCGAGTCCGGCTTGGTTTTTTGGGAGGGCAACGGCGGCCACTACATCCATCTCTTTTCCAGGGGGAACGGGATGCTTGTTTTCGACCTGGTCTCGGGCAATTCGTTTGACGGGAACTATACGCCGTATCCTTACAAGGCATTGCGTCAAAACGGGCGGGTGTACCTGCCGGTGGACGCGGTGTGCGATTATTTCGATCTCTCCTACGCGGTGCTGGCGGCGGAACACGGTCCCCTGCTGCGCCTGCGCGTGACCAGCAGCGAGGTTTTCGACATCATGTTCCTGCAAGCGTCAAACAACATCCTGCGGAGGACGTACTACAACTACCTTGCCACGCTGACGACGCCCTCCCCGACACCCGCGCCAGTGCCGTCCGCGCCGGCGTCCGCGCCCGCGCCGACCGCGCCGTCCCCGAGCCTGCAACCGACGGCGACGCCAGCCGTTACCACGCCGCGTCCCCCGCCACCCCCGTCGCCGTCGCCCGCGCCGACCGCGTCCCCCTCGCCCCCGCCATCCGAGACGCCGTCGCCGCCCGCCCCTTTCATCCGCGAGAGGGCCTACCTGACCTTTAGCGACGGCCCGGCCCCTGGGATATCCCATCAGATCCTGGATTTGCTCGACCGATACGGCGCCGGCGCCACGTTTTTCCTGTGCGGGGAAATGCTGCCCGGCAATGAAGACGCTGTCCGGCGCATGATCGGCGCGGGGCATGCCGTCGGGTTGCAAAGTTACACGCACACCCCGGCGTTCTACCAGTCGCCGGAGTCCATGCTCGGGGAGCTGGGGCGCGCCAACGATCTGCTGGAGTCTATCACCATGTACCGCAGCCGCCTGGTGCGCGCGCCGTTCGGGAGCGTCCCGTTGATGACCGAAGAGCTTTGCCAGGCGATGACTGACGGGGGGTATCGCTTCTGGGACTGGAATATCGACGGCGACCCCGCTGAGACGCGTCCGACCGCCGACAAGATTTCCGCCGGCGTTATCGCCGATTTGCAGGCGCGCCGCTATACCGGCGCCCCCATCATTTTACTGCATGAGAGCCAAAACACCCTGGAGGCCTTGCCGGCGATCCTGAGCTATATGGTAGAAAACAACTACATTTTCTCGGTCTGCACAGAAAACGAGCGGCCATTCAATTTCCTGGGCTGGAGTAAGTGAGGGATTGTCATGACATCACGTTCCCTGCGCCTTTTGGCCGTGCTTTCCATGCTGGTCGATCATGTCGGCTATGCGCTGGCAGGCACCGGGGCAGTCCCCGAATATGTCACGACAGCGATGCGCCTGGTGGGCCGCCTGGCCATGCCGATATACTGTTTTTTGATCGCGGAGGGGTTTTTCCACACCAAGCATGTGGGGAAATACGCCGGCCGGTTGCTCATGTTCGCGATACTCTCGGAGATCCCCTTCGACTTGTTTTGTTCCGGCGGTAGGATGTACGTGAATATGGGATCGCAAAACGTGTTGTTCACGTTGTTCTTGGGATTGCTGGCCATATGGCTGTGCGACAGGTTCGCGCTACGCGGCTGGTATCCGCTCTCCCTCCTCGGCGTGCTGGCCTGCGCGGCGGTGGCGCAGCTTGCGCAAACCGACTATGGCATGTATGGGGTTCTGCTTATCTTCGTCTGCTATTGTTTCCGTGACCGCCCCAGCCTGAGGGGTTTGTGCATCGTCGGCGTATGTGTCTTGATGGGCGCGGCGCGGCTGCTGGAAAGCCCGAACACCACATGGCCCCTCGTTATATCCTGCGGCGCCGTGGCCGCCGTCCCCATCTGGCTTTACAACGGACGCCGCGGCAAAGGCGGGCGTGTGATGCAAATCGCGTTTTATGCCTTCTACCCCCTTCACCTCCTCCTCATCACGGCGACCCTCCCCATTCCCCTTTGGCAAAGATAGCCGTCATGAAATCATGAAAATCCTGTATTGACAGCGGCCTTCCTTCTCATATATAATACTCTGTATATGGGCGTCTCATGATAACGCATTGCCGCGCCATAGAGGCGCCCAGCGGACAAAATGGCTCCTGCCTTTTGTCATATCTATCAAACAAGGTGGTGTCTCCCTTGCGTCGTACCTATCAGCCCAAGAAGCGCCAGCGTTCCCGTGAACATGGGTTCCGCAAGCGCATGTCCACAAAAAGCGGCCGCCGCATACTTGCCCGCCGCCGCGCCAAAGGCCGCGCCCAGCTATCCCTGTAATATCCCATGCAATTTACGCAACCGTTGCGGCGCAACCGGGAGTTCAAGGTCATGTACGCTCGCGGGCGTTCTATCGCCGGGCCGTTGCTGGCCGTGTATGTCCGCCCCAATCGCAGCTCTGGCAACAGATTGGGGTTGACGGTCGGCGCTAAGTTGGGCGGCGCCGTGGTGAGGAACCGTGTCCGCCGCCGTCTCAAAGAAGCGTACCGCCGCAACGAAGGCAGCCTTTCCGCTGGTTTTGACGTAGTGCTTGTTGCCCGTGTCCGCGCGGTGGGCGCCTCCTATTGGGACTTGGAGCGCGAGCTGAGGCGATTGCTTGCCCGCCTGGGTTTGGAACACAAATCACCATGAAGTCGTTTCTGTTGGCGTGCATACGTTTTTACCGCAAACGCGTCTCCCCCTCCACGCCGTCCGCCTGCCGGTATATTCCCACCTGTTCAGAGTATGCCCAAGAGGCCATCGAAAGATATGGGGCGGCGCGAGGCGGCCTGTTGATGGCGCGCCGTATTTTACGTTGCCATCCCTTCCGCCCGGGCGGCTACGATCCGGTACCGTAGAGCCTTGCATCGTTGCGGTTTTTCGCGGTTTTTCGGCGGTTTTTCAAGGTGCTATCGTTGCTAATGTTACTATATGCTATTTGTTATTTGATTTATGCTAAGGGGTTGTTTGTGTTTTGGACTTCATCATCGCGCCGTTCGCGGCCCTGCTCAGGATATTCAACGAGTTTTTCGGCAATTATGGCATGGCCGTCATCCTATTCGCGCTCCTGACCAAAGTTATCCTGCTGTACTTCTCCGCCCGGGGGAAGCGAAGCATGATGCAACAGCAGCGGCTCATGCCCAAACAGCAAGAGCTGCAAGCCAAGTATCAGCAGGACAAGGCCAAGTACCAGCAGGAGCTGCAAAAGCTATACCAGTCCGAGGGCGTGTCCATGATGGGCGGCTGCCTGTGGAGCTTGTTGCCGCTGATTATCCTCATCCCCTTGTATACGGTCATCCGCACCCCGATGGTGAACATCATGAACGTCCCGAACGGGAAATACGAGGAAGTTGTGGATATCGTCTCCGCGAACAAACCGCAATTGATCTTCGACCTGACGGACGAGAACGACGACCTGGCAAAAGCCGTGGAAAACCTCAAAAAAGACGCATTTGGCGAGCTGAAGTTGTCCAAGAGGCTATCGGATCCGGAGAACGAGGCTGTTTATCTCGCTGTCCGTGCAGAATTCCCCGATCTAAAGCCCGTCAATTACAACTTCTTATGGCTGGATCTGTCCTCGACGCCCAGCTTCAACGTGCTCATCATCATCCCCATCCTGTCCGGCGGAACCGCCTTTTTGGCCATGTGGCTGTCCATGCGGCTCAATAAGAAGGGGGGCATCACCCAGAAGCAGAACAAGCTCATGATGTTGCTCTCCCCGGCTCTGTCTTTATACTTCGCGTTTATCATGCCTTCTTTGATGGGCCTCTATTGGATCACGCAAAACCTGCTGGGCATGGTGCAGGATTATGTCCTCACAAAGCATTACTTCAAAGTTTTCGCGGCAGAAGACGCCCGGCGCGCCGAGCTGGAGGAAAAACGCCGCGCCGCGGAGGAGGCCATGAAGGAAGAGATGCGGCAACGCAGGGCGGAGGCCATCGCGGCCAAAAAGCAAAAACGCAAGCCGGGGCAGACTGTTTACAAGATGCAGAAAAAGCCAAAGACCAAAGATACAAAAGATACGTCTAATTGATAGGCTCATAACGTCAACGGGGCAAAGCCCACGTTATCAAAGGAGGCTGGTTATGGAAAAATATTTGGAGGCCACCGGCAAGACAATCGACGCGGCCATTGAGGCGGCACTGATCGAATTGGGCATGGAGCGCGACAGCGTATCGGTGGAGGTGCTGGAAAAGGCCAAGTCTGGCTTTTTTGGCCTGGGCGCCGCACCCGCCCGCATACGGGTCAGTTACAGCGTGTCCCATGCGGACAAGGCGGAGAATTTCTTAATCGGCCTGCTGGGCAAGATGGGTTCGTCCGCGAAGCCGGTCATCCGTGAGCAAACGGACGGCAACCTGAGCGTGGACTTCATCGGGAGCGGGCTCGGGTTCTTGATCGGGCACCGGGGCGACACGCTGGACGCCATTCAGCATCTGACCAATTTCGTGGTCAACCGCGGGGAGGAATCGCCTTTCCGCGTGGATGTGGACGCCGAGAATTATCGCGCCAAACGGACCGACGCGCTCAAACGCATGGCAAGGAAAACCGGCGAAAAGGTTTTGCAGTCGCGCAGGAATATGACGCTGGAACCCATGAACGCTTACGAGCGTCACATTATCCATACGTCGCTCCAGGAGATGCCCGGGCTTTCGACCTGCTCGGTTGGCACGGAGCCCAACCGCCGCGTGGTGATCTCCTGCATACGCGCCCCCGGGGAGCGGCCCCCTGTCGACAGGGATCGCGGCGGCAAGCCCCGTATGCCGGGAGGTCCCCCTGGCGCGCGCCCGGATAATCGCTACGGGGGAAACAAGCCATACGCCAAACAACCCATGGGCGGCAGGCCCCCCAGAGGTCCCGGGTTGCCCAAACCACCCGCGCGCCCTGGGGTAGGTGCGCCCGGTGGTACACATGGTGGCACGCCCGCGCGCCCTGGGGTAGGCACGCCCGGTGGCACGCCTGTGCGCCCTGGGGCAGGCACGCCTACGCGCCCTGGGGCAGGTGCGCCCGGCTTCGGCGATCGCGACACCCGCCGGCCGCCGCCACTCCCGCAGTCCCCGCAGCACACACAACAAACGCCACATACGCCACACCCGCAAAACGCCGATTCACCCAGGATTTATCCCCCGTCCGGCCGGCCGCCGCGCCCCTACGAGCGCGCGCCGCGCACCACGCCATCCCATGCGCAGCCCCAAAAGACGGCGCCCGCGGCCGCGCCAAAGCCGTTGCCCAAACCGGCGCCCAAGCCCCCCAACAAACCCTCTGCGGGGGGGCCGCCCGGACCCCGTCCTTACGACCGTCTCCCCAGGGAATGAGCGTAGAGGGGAGCGTGGAGGGCTGGTTATGCAACTAAAAATGTCGTCCAAGCATTTTCGCCGCCTACTCGATTTGGTGTATATCGGCAATTGGATTCTCAATTCCACACGGGGCAACGATCGCATTGTGGTGTACGACGATGTGGAGAGCCTTGTGTTCTCCTATTGCGAAAAGGCTGATATGCCAACGCTTTTCGAGCGTTCCGAGGAAGGCGCGCTCGTACCCTCCCGCGCTTTTGCGGAGGGAGGCATCCATGAGGCCATTATGGATTATGAGGACACGATCTTTTTTGATATCTTAGCCGAAGAGCTTGCGCGCCGGGACATGCAGGAGGAGGCTTTGGACGAGGGGAACCTCGAGGAGCTCGACGAGCGCATCACGGCCTATATCGCCGAATTCGAGCGCAACGGCACGGACAATATCATCATCAATATGTAGGCGCATGTGGGTTCGGTGCCTATCGCCGCCGCAAATCGCCGCCGAATAGGGGCAAGAGGGCAAAGGCTTCCAAACGGGAAGCCAGTTGGGGCGGGTACCGCCGCCGCAGCTCCTCCTCGCCCAAGACGGTTGTGACAATGGTTTGCCGCTTCCCGGACAGCCGGGCGGACAACAGCGAGAGGATCGCGGATTGGGAAAACGGCGTGTGGAATTCGGCGCCCAGATCGTCCAGCAGCAAGAGGTCGCAGTCGGTTAGCCTCGCGCCCCGCCCCTCTGTGGCACTGTCCCGCGTAAACTTCTCGGCTTCCATGATCCCCAGGGCGGAGGCAACCGTTTCGTAAATCACCCAATGGGGCCCGGCGGCCACCACGCCGGCGATGCATGCGCACAGATAGGTCTTCCCAAGGCCAGGCCCCCCGCGCAGCAGCAGATTGTCGGAATCGCCGCCAAATCTGCGGGCGTACTTGCGGCAGTATTCCAACAGGAGGCTCATCCGTTCGCGGGGCGATTCCTTTTCCTCCAAGTCTTCTTTGGGCGAAAACAGGGACAGATCGAAGTTCTCGAAACATTGCTCGCGGATATCCAGACGGCTGTCCAATAGACGCCGCTGCATATCCGCGTGTATCTTTCTCAGGCAGGCGCAGGGCTTCCCTTCCGAAAAGCCTTGATCGTCGCACAGCGGGCAATCCGGCAGCAAATCCAGGGCGCCCGGCGAATAATTATTCTCCACGAGCAACTCTGTCCGCTTTGCCCGCAAGGCCAGGTTGCGCTCGCGGCAGTCCACCATGGCGCCCTCCCCGGCCGGCCCGCCGGAAAACACTTGCCGCACCGCCTTCAGCAAACCGTCGCGCATTTCGGCGTCGATGGCGGCAATATCCGGAATGCTGCCATAGATCTCGTCGCGCCGCTTCTTGCCCCTCGCGTCCCGGACAGCACGTCGCTCGGCCAGCAGCGTCTGCGCGCGCGCCAGCAAAACAGGGTCAAACATAAACCTTCATCTCCTCATCTCCTCATCGTCTAATCGTCTCATCATCTTTGTGCTCCTGCCATTGCCTGACGCCCAAGGCCGCCCGAACGGCGTCATGGGACGTGAACGCAACCCATCTGGCCATATCGCGGGGCAACCCGGCGATGCCCTTCGACCCAAACCGGCCCTGCGCTTCGTGCCGCCGCTTGGCTGGGCGGCCGCGGCAGGCGCATCGCCCGGAGAGCATCGCCTGCTTGACCTGCGCGGCCCGCGCGGCGGTTTCGGCTGTGTCGGCGGTTTCGGCCGAGAGTTCGATAAACGCGCCGCCCACTTCCCCGGGCCGGTGCGCATCCGATCCCGCCGTGGTTATGCCGCCCATTTCGTGGGCGGCCCTCTGCGTCTCGGCCGTGGAGCGCGGGCAGCGGGCCATTTGCCGCGCGTTGAAAACCTCCAGGCCGTGGATATTGCGCAGTAGTTCCGCCGGCAGGCTGTCGCGGCCGAAATACGGATGGGCGGCGATCAATAGGCCGCCCTGCGCCTTGACAAAATCCGCAAGTGCTGTGAGCTTGAACCGGCCATCCGCCAGCTTCGGCAGATCTGCCTCCTCGGCGCCCCGGGTAATAAAGTACGCCAGCACATGCCCGAAGTCCGTGCTATACTCCGCCCCCGGCACGATGAGGAAATCCTTTGGGCACGCCGCCTGCATCGCGCGGGCGCCCCGCAGGGCGTTGTGGTCGCATACGGCGACGCCGGACAGCCCCGCGCGCCGGGCTGCCGCCAGTATCTCATGTGGAGACATTGTCCCATCGTGAGAGTATCGCGAATGGATATGCAGGTCGAGCCTCAAAAGCCTCAAAAGAATACCTTCTTTACATAATATAGCGATCCGCGCAAATCCCGCCAGGAAAAGATCCCGCCCTTCACTTTGGGGGACAGCGCGTCTGCCAGGACCCGGGCGGCCTGGCCGGCTTGCCCATGCCGCAAATAGCCCAACCCCGCCCTGCAATCATTGAAGAAATACTGCATCTTCACGCCCGTTTTGTAGCCGCATGAGATGGCGGCGGGCGGCTGGATGCCATAGACCGCATTCACGTACGCCTCCGCCATCCGTGTGCCGCTGTGGATAGCCAGCGGATAGCTGCCCCAAATACGGGGGTTGATTTCCAGCAACCTCGCGTCGTCCGCGGCACCTTTGAATTCCACCATGGCGAAGCCGGTGAAACGGAGCGCAGTCAGCAGTTTGACAGCCGAAGCCGCCAGCGCGGGGAACCAATCCGAGCGGCAGGCGGTGGACGGCCCGCCCGTCGTGGGGAATTCCCGCAGGCG
>Ga0123353_10006504_pt1 | contig 15566 bp, 14 predicted proteins | sample TergutLab28metaG_3_FD_92763 | JGI IMG/M metagenome (GOLD analysis project Ga0123353, IMG submission 92763) | Labiotermes labralis P3 segment gut microbial communities from Petit-Saut dam, French Guiana - Lab288 P3 | ecosystem: Host-associated > Arthropoda: Insects > Digestive system > Gut ... | reverse complement strand
TCCAGGTTGCTATGCTGGTCTCAATGGTCGTGATGGCACCGGTTTCCGACCTCATCGGCACCTATATCGAACGACTTGCCGCGACCAGCCAGCTGATGTCGCACTTTGCAGGGATGACGCTCACCGGTTCGCGGATCACGCTCCAGATCGCCGCAGTCGTGGTCCTTGTCGCGTCGGCGTATGGTTATCGCACGCTCAACTGGCGAGGCGGGAGCGGGGTGGACAGGTGACTGGCGATGTGAGACCCAGGCGGTTGCATCATGTCGACCTTCCGGCTTCGCGTGCAGACCTTGCCACGCTTGCTGCAGGTGATGAGGTGCGCCTTTCTGGCTCGGTGTACACCGCACGGGATGCGACGCATGCGAGGCTCATTGAGGAACTTGAGGCAAGCGGGAGTCTGCCGTATGGGCTTGCCGGGCAGATGCTTTTTTATGCTGGCCCCACGCCTGCCGATTCTGTGCGCGGTGCGTGCGGTGGTTCTGCGGGTGTCGGCTCTGCGGGCATCGGTCCTGCGGGCACCAACCCTGTGGGCGACGACTTTGCGGGCGGCAGCTCCTCGGACGGAGGCAACGCTGCGCCCGATCACTATGCTGGCGCTGTCGGGCCAACGACTGCCAAGCGCATGGATTTCGCTACTCCTCGGCTTCTTGAGGCAGGGGTTGTCGCGAGCATCGGCAAGGGAGCGCGCTCAAAAGCGGTCCTTGAGGCGTGTGTGGCCACCGGCAGCGTCTACTTCGCTGCTGTCGGCGGAGCGGCGGCGCTGCTTGCGCGCCACGTGGTCAGTGCCGAGACGGTCGCCTACCCGGAGCTTGAGACCGAGGCGCTCATGCGCATGGTGCTTCGGGACTTTCCGGTGTGGGTCGCGATCGACACCGCTGGACGCGACCTTTATGCCGACGCGCCTCGCGAGTGGCGTGAGCGGTGCGGGCAGGATGGGGGCGGCGGGCAGGGCGCGTGCGACGAGTGGCACCAGCTGGACGAGCGGGATGAGCGGCACCAGCGCGACGGGCGCGATGAGCGGCATGCGGCAACCGGAGGTGAGGGCAGGTGAGCTGCGGGCAAACGGGCTGCGAGCAAGTGCGCAGGGGTGTCTTCATCACGTTCGAGGGCTGCGAGGGCTCGGGAAAAACGACCCAACTGCGGATTCTTGCCGAGCGCCTTGAAAGCGCCGGTCTCGCCACATGCCGCGTGCGGGAGCCGGGCGGCAGCACTATAGGAGAGGCCATTCGAGCCATCCTGCTTGACCCTGCGAACAAGCAGCTCGACATGGTCGCCGAACTGCTGCTTTACGAAGCATCGCGTGCCCAGCACGTGGCCGAGGTCATCTCTCCTGCGCTTGAGGCTGGCAAGATAGTGCTTTGCGACCGGTACACCGACTCCTCGGTTGCGTACCAAGGCTATGGCCGAGGGATCCCCCTTGCCGATGTCGAGGCGCTCAACCGTGTGGCCACAAGGGGGCTTACCCCAGACAGGACGATCGTGCTAGACATCGCGCCAGACCTCGGGATCGAGCGCGCTGCCGAGCGGGCCGCCGAACACGCACTTGGGCGCGCAGTCGAACACGCTGTCGAGCACTCAACGGGCGCGTTCGCCGACCGGATCGAAAGCGAGGGCCTGGCTTTCCACGCGCGCGTGCGCAAGGGGTTTCTGGTGATATCACACGCCGAGCCCGATAGGGTCCGGGTCATCGATGCATCTGGATCCGTCGAGGCCGTGAGCGCGCAGGTGACCCGTGCGCTCTCTGACATCGAGGCGCTGGCCGCTGTGTTGGGAGGGCGGCATTAAGATGTCACGCTTGGGGCAGATGTCACGCTTGGGGCAGTACTGAGATGCCACGCACGGTCTGGGATGATGTCGTCGGGCAACCACGCATCGTGACGCATCTGCAAAAGGCAGTGGAAGCCAGCGCGATCTCCCACGCTTACCTGTTCGCGGGTCTGCCAGGCAGCGGCAAAGAGGCTGCGGCAAAAGCGCTGGCCTGCTCGGCGCTTTGCAGTGACAGCTGCGGCGCCTGTCCCGTGTGTGCCCGCGTGCTGCGCGGAACACATCCGGACGTTCACGTGATAGACCCTGAAGGTGCGAGCGCGTACCTCGCCAGCCAGGTGCGCGGGATCATTCGCGATGTCAACCTGGCACCGATCGAAGGGGAGCATAAGGTATACATCCTCAAGGCTGCGGATAGGCTCAACGATGCCGCAGCGAACGCGCTTTTGAAAACCCTTGAGGAGCCGCCTGGCAACGTCATTTTCATCCTGCTCACCCATTCGGCGAACTATGTGCTCCCGACCATCATCTCCCGCTGCCAAGTGCTCAGGTTCCGGCGCATCCCTCCCCGTGAGGCCGCTGCCATCCTTGCCGCCAAGACCGGCGCGGGCGCAGCTGAGGCCGGAGCGGCCCTGGCAGCTGCTGGCGGAGTCTTCTCCCGGGCGAGCGCGTATCTCATGTCCGACACGAGCCGAGAGGCCCGGTTGCGCATCCTGCACACGCTCGGCGGCCTTAACTCGGCGGATGACCTCGATGTTTTAAACCTTGCAGCAGCGGTCCTCAAGTCGGTGAAGGCCCCTCTCGAAGAGGTTGCCGAGGGTCAGGCTGCTGAGGTTGCCGAGCACGTCGAGGTTTTTGGCAAGACGGGGGTAAAGGCGCTTGAGGACAGCCATAAGCGTGCGTTGACCGCACGCGAGTGGGAGGGGATCGCCGAGGCATTCAACGTCACCGAGGGCTGGTTGCGGGACTGCTTGGTGCTTGCACAAGGGGCCCCGGAACTTGTGGTCAACGTCGATGTCGCCGATGCGATGGCCGATGTCGCTGCCGTCCTCACACCGGCATCGTTCATCCGGGCGATAGAGGCGGTAAATGAGGCTCGCCGCCGTATCTCGTATAATGTAAGCTCCCAGCTGGTCATCGAGGCCATGCTGTTTAAGATCCGAAAGGCTTTGGAATGCCCACGGTAACCGGAGTCAGACTCCGCTTTTCTAAGACGCTTTGGTTCGACCCCGCAGGCGCTGAGCTTGCCGAGGGCGACATTGTCATCGTCGAGACCGAGCGCGGGACCGAGTCTGGGGCGGTAACACAGCCCCCGCATGAGGTCTCTGCCGGTCAGCTTCCCGCATCACTGAAACCGGTGCTCAGGGTTGCAGGTGACGAGGATCTTGCCAGGCTTGCCGAGCTCAAGGAGCAAGAGGCCGAGGCGCTGCGGGTCTTTCGGAGCCTGATTGTAGACTCGGGCCTTGACATGAAGCCGGTGGATGTCGAGTTCCTTTTCGACGGCGACAAGATCATCTTTTATTTCTCTGCCGAGGAGCGTGTCGACTTCCGCAACCTGGTGCGTGAGCTCGCTGCCCGTTATCGTGCGCGGATCGATATGCGACAGGTCGGCGTACGCGATGAGGCCCGCACCGTGGGCGGCCTCGGGCATTGTGGGCAACTGCTTTGCTGCGTCAGGCTGGGAGGCGAGTTCCAGCCGGTCTCTATCCGCATGGCAAAAGAGCAGGATCTGCCGCTCAACCCCTTGAAGATCAGCGGGCTTTGCGGCAGACTCATGTGCTGCCTTCGCTACGAGCATGAGGCGTACAAAGATTACAAGTCCCGTGCACCAAAGCGTGGAGCGATGGTCGAGACGCCCGGAGGGCAGGCGAAGGTCACCGAGCTCAACACGCCCAAAGAGACAGTGACCGTGCGGCTTGAGGACGGAAGCAACGTCACCGTCCCCCTTACCGGCATGTGCTGCGCAAAGGATGCCGAGTGTCCATGCGTGGTAACGGCCCAGGCGTACGAGGCCGCTACCAGCCCCGCGTCATCGGCACTGTTGTTGCCGGATGCGGCGTTTGAGGAGAAGTACGGCCAGGCCCGCTTGGCAGCGGATTCCGCAAGCAGGACACCCGATGCGCAAAAACCGTCGGAGGAGATAGGTAGGCGCAGGAGGCGCAGAGGAAGGCGGCCTGCCGAGGGCACCGCAGGCAAAGAGCAGGCGGCGGATGGTTCGGCTGGAAAACGGCAGCAGGCACCGTCCAAGTCGCAAAAAGCGGGAAAGCGCGCCGCTGATGGCAGCACCCAAGGCCGAGCAAGCACTCGGGGCGGGGGTGCCCGTGGTGGCGGAAGCGCTCGAGGCAGCGGCAATGCTCAGGGTAGCGATAGCGCCCAAGGCGACGGCAGTGGTGGGGATGCCAAAGGCCGCCGTGGTGGACGGGACGGCGGGAGCAGGAAGAAGGCCGAGGGCGGCAAGACCCCCGAGGCAACCGGCGGCTCCGGTATATTGCGCCCAAGACGTCGGCGCAGGAGGCGCGGTAGCAGCGAGGCCGGCGGCTCCGGCGGGGGCAAGAGCGATTCGAGACCGCCAAAGACATCGTAAGATGGCGCAAGGGAGTTGCTAAAACGGCGTAAGCTGATGGCAGCGAAGGGTGTTGCGTGCGTAAAGTGCATGTGGCGCAGTCGCAAACCGATGCGAAAAAAGTGTATTATCTGCTGGGACAAGAGCAGTAGGTCGATAATGGCAGCAGGAAAAGTAGCAATGGCAAGTCGATGGTAGCAGCAAGAAAGTAACGGCAGCAAGCCGGTAGCACAGTAAGCCGATGTAGCTCAGCTGGTAGAGCAGCGCACTCGTAATGCGCAGGTCAGGGGTTCGAGTCCCCTCGTCGGCTCCACGTCTTACCTGCGGGAACTCCGGGTTCCCGCTTTTGTTTGTCTGGCAATGAGTGCTCAAGGCGTATCATTTCGTGCGTTAATAGTGTGAGGAATCTACGGGTTCTGCCTGTGTGCGACAATTTTGTTGCTTACATTCCATGGGTGCGTATTTCGTTCCATTCTCGTTGGAAAATGAAGTAGGTGTGGCAATGGATAGGCTCAGAAAGGCGGTCCTCCAGGCTTTTGCCAGGCAGTAGTGGCTGGCATTTTCTTCTGTTGCATCTGGCGCTTTTTGGAAAAGGCACCAGTCAGCCTTGTTGCGTGGAATGCCGTTGTTATAAGTTACGTGGTGGCTGCTCTGTTTCTGCTGCTGGCTTTTGGGGACAAGGTTTTGCAGCGCTTTCGAATTTGGGGAACGGGTCTTGTAGTTCCGCTTGCGTTGCTTCTCATGCAGCTTGTAAATGACAACAGAGACCTGATGTTCACTGAATCCATCATGGCGCTGGGCGTGTTAGTCGGCGTTACCGGTACTATACTGCTTGAACCACGCACCTGAGTGCTCGCGGCCAGGCACCCGCGGCCAAACGGCCGTTGTCGCAGTGCCAGCATAATGCTAGCATTTCACTGACAACCTAAAGAGGCGGTGGCACTCATGGCCACGCTGACAATGAGACAGCTTGACGAAGAGACCTATGCAGGTCTCAAAGAGATAGCGCGGAAAGCGGGCCGCTCCATGGAGGCCGAGGTTCGCAGCATGCTCGAGGAAAGGGTGCGGAGCCACGGATGGTGGCAGAAGTGGATTGAGCTCGCGGAGCCACTAAGAGGCGACGAGCTTCCGATCCCACCGCGCTCCATGCCTCGCGAGATCGATCTGGCATGATTGTCCTCGACACGAACGTCGTCTCCGAGCCCCTCAAACCTGAGCCTTCGGAACACGTTATGGCTTGGGCCTCAAGGCACGCCGATGACCTTGCCATCACCAGTGTCACCGTTGGCGAGCTGCTCACAGGTATCGCATTCCTGCCCGAGGGAGTTCACAAGCAAGCTCCGATGTAACCGACGGCCTCAGCATTTGTCTGCCATATGACGAGTCGGCCGCACGCGCATATGCAAAGCTGCGGGGCGTTGCCCGCCGAGCAGGACGTGGGCTAAGCGTGGAGGATGGCATGATCGCCGCCATCTGCGCGGCCAATGGTGCCACCCTGGCCACGCGCAGCACGGCGGACTTTGACTTCCTGGATCATCCCGCTGGTTGATCCGTGGAGAGCGTGGCCCGGGCTTCCAGTGCTGCGCAGGGGCATCGGACACATGCCGCTGATGTTCACAAAATGCAAGAAGCACCGAGATCAGCGGGGTGCCGCTACTCCGGCACCACTGTTTCGGTTGGCGCTTCGCGTCTCCCGCAAACGCCATGCGCCTGTTGGCCGCGGCAGCCAGTGACGAGCGGGTTGTTGCCAAACTCGACCGCTCATGAGGATGGTGCTTGTCTTTCGGCCACAGGGCTGGGAAGACTGCACCTACTGGCAAGGTCATGACCGCAACATAGTCAAGCGCACCAACCGGCTGATCGACGATGCGCTTCGGCATCCCTACGAGGGCATAGGAAAGCCCGAGCAGCTGAAATACGGTATCGAGGGAGCATGGCCTTGGCGTATCGATGAGGGGCATCGTCTCGTTCACCAGGTTGTCGGGGATGACCTGGTAATCTTACAGGCTCGTTATCACTACGGCAGATGAGAGCATGTTTGGCCAACGATGCCAGCATCGGCCTTTCGGCAGGGTTGACGGCTCGGCACAAGCACTGCCCTACTCGTAGTACTCCTTCTCCATGACAAGGTCGCTTTTGATCTTGCCGACCAGCTTTTGCAGGGCATCGATGGTATTGGGGCGGATATCGGCACCGATCAAGACATACATAATGGAGTCGCCAACGCCCAATATCCCCTCGTTGAGCCATACGCGGACGTAGTACACGCCAGGCCAGGTGAGGGCCTCTTCGACTGCTGCATCCACGCCTGCCTCATCGTATGAGAACTTGATTGTCTCGACGGACCCCAGGCCCTCGATGCCTTCGCGCACCTGTTGCTTGGGCGTAATGCGCACAACACCGTTGTGGGTGAGGAACATCCCGCATTGGGCTGCACGGGGGTCTTCTTTCGCTTCTTTCAGCCATTGATCGACGGAGGGCTCTTGCTTTGGCATAGCTGGTGTCCTTTCTCTTTTTGGTTGAGCTATGTGGGCTAAGATTGCGGGCTTTTTGTCCGCGAAACCTGTCCACATGCATCGTACATCAAGTGTTTCATGTCGGGTCGTTTATTTGTCTATCCCGTACTCTACTCATGATAAGGCTACTTATGATAAGGCTCACCTCGGCTGATGCGGAATGCGCGATAGACCTGTTCCAGCAGTACGATGCGGGCAAGGTTGTGCGGAAGCGTGATAGGCCCAAACGAGAGCCTCTCGGCAGCATGCGCAAGCACTGCACGATCGATCCCGTGAGAACCGCCGAGGACGAAGGCGACGTGGCTCTTGCCCTCAAGGGCCAGCTGGTCGAGCTTCTGCGCGAACTGCTCGCTTGACACCTGCTTGCCTGCGACATCGAGTGCGATCACATGGGCCCCTTGCGGAAGCGTGCGCATGATGTCGGCGGCCTCTTTCGCAAGCGCATGGCCAGTGCCTTGGGCGGGGTCTTTGTCCGCGACTTCGGTAACGCGCACGCTTGCGTACCGCGACAGGCGCTTGAGGTATTCGGCGGCTGCCTCACGCCAGAAAGGCTCCTTGAGGCGTCCGACTGCGATGACATCGATGTTCACTGGCCGTCCGCGTCCGAGCCAAGCGTTACCTCAAAGGTCTTGTGCTCCTTACTGCGCACCGCTTCGACCTCGACCACATCGCCGACTGACTTTGCGCGCACCGCCGCAAAGACATCCTCGACTCCGGCGACCTTGCGTCCGGCGATGCTCACGATGATGTCGCCGCGCTCAATGCCGGCCTTGCTCGCCGGCGAATCGGGTTGCACGTACAGCACGACCGCGCCACGTCCGTCCGGCAGGCCAAGCTCTTTAGCGGCGGCCTTGTCGATGGTCTCGGTGCCCACGCCCATGACGGGGTGGGTCGCCTTGCCGGTCTCAATGAGTTGCTTGGCAACGCCGAGGGCAAAGTCGGACGGGATGGCAAACCCGACCCCGGAGGATTGGGCGGCACCGATCGCGCCCGATGGGGACTGGATGAGCGAGTTGATGCCCACCAGCTCGCCCCGCTCGTTCACGAGCGCCCCGCCGGAGTTTCCAGGGTTGATCGCGGCATCGGTCTGGATGAGGTTCGTGTACGCAGTGAGGCTGTTGCCGCTCTGCATGAACTCGCTGCGGTTGAGCGCCGAGACGATGCCGACGGTGACGGTGCGCTCGAAGCCGAACGGGCTTCCCACCGCCATCACCCACTGGCCGACGACAAGCTCGGAGGCCTTTCCTGCCTTGATGGCCGGATAGCCGGTGCCATCGATCTTCAAGACGGCAAGGTCTGTGCTCTTGTCGGCACCCACAACCTTTGCTTCCTTGTCCTCAGCGCCGACGGTGACAATAAGCCGGTCGGCACCATCGACGACGTGGTGGTTGGTGATGATATAGCCATCCTCTCGGATGATCACGCCGGAACCGCTGCCTGACTCTTGCGAGAACCGGCGCCCGCTGAGGAGGTTGGTGCCGTCCTGCACAACGGTGATGCCCACGACGGAGGGCACGGCTTTCTCGGCAACCACCTGGGCGATCTTATTCGCAGAGCCGTCGCCGTCTATGGTGATGACCTGCTCGGTGCGCGTGACGGTGGTGGCCTCCACCGGCGCGACCTCTTCGGTCGGCAGCTTCAGGAGTAGTCGGCTTCCCGGCACGATCCCTAACGCCCACGCGAGCGCTACAGCGACCAGCGCGCCGCCGACCAGCGCGCCAAAAAGCGCTGCGAAGAAGATGGCGGCCTTTGATCGCCGAGGCGCTGGGGCGACGGGCACGGCAGCAGGAGGCGCTGGGGCGACGGGCACGGCTTGAAGCGGAGGTATGGCAGTGGGAGTGGGAGGTGGGGGAGCCGGGGTGTCGGCTGGCCCGGCACCGGCAGGCCTGGCAGTCGGGGCGACTTGGGGCACGGAAGGGACGGTGGAGGGCGCGGCTTGAAGAGGAGGCGCGGCAGCAGGAGGCGCTGGGACTGCGGGCGGCTCCGGCGCTGGGACTGCGGGCGCTATTGATGGCGGAGGCGGCGGAGCGATGACAGGTGTTGGAGGTGTCGGGGCGACGGGCGCGGCAGACGGCTCCGGCGCGCTCGGCAGATCCGATGGAATCACCGGCTCAGGGTTGAGGGAACTCTCTTCAGGGGGCATACCACACCTCGCTCATTATGGCTGCCGACCCCACCAGGGGCGACAGGGGCATACAAGAGAACGGTAGGGTTCGTACAGGGTCGCACAGAAACAAGCCGCGTTAGCACGCCAAGCAGCCTGCGTCGGCCTACGTGTTAGCTTATACCCAATTCGGGCATCTCGGCTGCTTGCCCACAGTGTCCATACACGAACAACACAGGTTGTTCACATAATGGGCCGAGGGGTTGCAATGGGCCGAGGGGTTGCGGCTTTGGTTTTACCACAACAAAGCTGGCATAAGTCTCTGCTACTCGATTTGCAGGTGTTCTTTTAGCGCTTTTTGCAAAAGACCAGAGAAATTGACGTGCGCCTCCTCGGCTTTCTCGTTTAACCAGGCAGGAGAAGTTAACCTCCTACCATACTCGTAGGTCGGAGCGGTTCATTCCAGTTCTGCGTCCTCTAGTGTGCCGCTTGCAGTGGTGTCTTTGATCTTGCTTCTATGTGGGATTTGGATTCTTACGCCGTACTTGTGACTTTGAAGCCAGTTGCGCGGTGCACGACGCACGGCGCACTTGTCACTGTCGCCACCACTGTCGCCACCACCACTGCCACCGCCATTGTTGCCACCACTGCCGCCGTCACCACTGCCGCCTTCGCTGTCGTCGTTGCCGCTGCCGCCGTTGCCACCACCGCCACTGCCGCCGCCACCGTTGCCGGTTCGTCATTTGCGCGTAATCCCCGCGACATTCGTGCAGTGCATACTTGTGGAAGCCGCATACAGCGAGAGGAGTCGCCATGACTGCAGGCCGGTTATTCGCCATAGTGCTCATCCTGATCCTCGCGTCATTTGCTTGGGCCGTGCTGGGAGGCTCGGTTCAACTCAGGACCGACCGCATGACCGAGCCCCTTACGGATAAGGTTGCCGGGCTTTGGGGGAGCCCTCAGACACAGGTCGCCCCAACGTTTGCCGCCAGCTGGCCAAACCCGAGTTCACAGGCTACGGCCACGGTCGCGGCCCCGGTCACAGGGTCTCGGCTGGAGATCGACGGCAGCGACATCACGGTAGACTTCAAGCTCGACCAGCGTCGCAAGGGGCTGCTCTGGTATGCAACGTACGTCGTTGGTTTCGATGCGGTCTACAAGGTCACGAATCCTGCGACCAGCACCGCGGAGACAAAGATGACGTTCACGTTCCCGGATCCCCAGGGGATATACGACGGTTTTAAAATTGCCGTGGATGGGCGTGATGTCCCGATCTCCTATCGGGCGGGTGCGGGGGACGGTTTCGAGTCCTCGGCTCCTTACGACACGTCTTCTCATGACGAGTATGGGAGTCCGGCCTCTGGCCAGGGGGGCTATGCAGTCGCAACCTTTGACATCCCCGCAGGAAAGACGGTCGAGGTCGCAACCGGGTATTCCACAAATGGGCTTGACACGTGGGTCTACGAGCCTCGGCCTGAAGGCGCAGGTCTCATCGAGGACTTCCACCTCACGATGCACACCGACTTCGCCGACGTCGATTATCCCGGCGATGGAATCTCGCCCACCGCACGCGAGTCCAGTGGGAGCGGCCTGACGCTATCGTGGGATTATGACAGTGTGGTGAGCGGGCGTCCCATCGGGCTCGTGATGCCCTCGCCGACAAACCCGGGCCCGCTCGTCTCGCGCATCACGTTCTTCGCACCGGTGTCGCTACTGTTCTTCTTTGCGGCACTCGTGCTGCTCACCACAACGAGCAGCGTAAGGCTCCATCCCGTGCATTACGGGTTCCTCGCGGCGGCATTCTTCGCGTTCCACCTGCTGCTTACCTATCTTGCCGATCAGATCGATCTCCATGTGGCCTTTGCCCTTGCAGCGGCGGTCTCGGTGCTGCTCGTGCTGGGTTACTTGCGCGTGGTGGTCGGCACAAACAAGGCGCTTGCCGAGATCGCAGTCAGCCAACTTGTCTTCCTGATCCTGTTCAGTTACAGCTTCTTCTTTAAGGGGATCACTGGGCTTGCGATTACGATAGGCTCTATCCTGACCCTTGCGTTCTTCATGGCCAAGACGTCACGGGTCGATTGGGATGCCGCGTTTGAGCGCAAGCCGCGCCAGAGGCCGATGCCGCCTATGCCGATGATGGCGCAGCCTGCGGTAGCACCGACAGCGTCTGCCCAGGTAGGGCAGACGCCGATACCGCCTGCGCCACCTGCGCCGCCGGTGCCGCCGGGCCCGTCGTCGGGCAGCGCGCCCGTGCCGCCGGAGCCAGTGCCACCTGTGCCGCCGGTCTGATAACGCTGGCTGCCGCGCCCCTCGGCAAAGCAGGTCACCCTCGCACATAGTGTATCCTTGCAGGTTGCACACAGTATGTCTCTACGAGGGGGTTGGATACCTTTGCGGGCAACGGTCTCGCAGCTTGTCTCTGCTGCAATCTCGGCTGCCATTGCCGATGGCACGCTCGCGCTCGAATGCGTCCCGCTGATCGAGGTCGAGCGACCGCGCGACCCGTCGCATGGGGACTGGGCGACCTCGGTGGCGCTGCGCTGTGCCAAAGCAGCAGGCATGCCGCCGCGGGATGTCGCCGGTCTCATCGCCGAGCGCATCTCCCAGCACGACGATATTGCTTCGGTGGAGGTGGCCGGCCCGGGCTTCATAAACGTCCGGCTGTCCGCTTCCGCCTTGCAGCGGGTGCTTACCGTCGCACGTGAGCAGGACGGGGACTTTGCACGAAGCGATCTTGGTGCGGGGCGCAGTGTGCAGGTCGAGTTCGTCTCGGCGAACCCTGTGGGGCCGATGCACGTGGGTCATGGCCGCTGGGCGGCGCTCGGCGATTCGATCGCACGCGTGCTCGAGCATGCCGGTTGGCGTGTGCAGCGGGAGTTTTACGTGAACGATGCCGGCGTGCAGATGGATGTGTTCGGCGCTTCTGTTGCCGCCCGCTATCTGGAGCTTCTCGGCTGTGAGGCGCACTTTCCTGAGGAGGGTTACCGAGGCGCGTATATCGCAGAGATCGCTGCTGACGTGCGTGCTCTTGAGGGCGACGCGCTTGCCGACCTGCCAGCCGAGGAGCTTGAGACGCGGTGTCGGGAGGTCGGGTACCGGATCGTGCTTGAGGGGCATCTCAAGCGCGTGCTGCATGGGATGGGGGTCGATTTCGATGTCTGGTTCTCCGAGCGCACGCTTCATGCGCGCCGTGAGGACGGCGGCACCGAGATCGAGGACGCGATCACCCGGCTTGCCGAGCAGGGCTATCTCTACGAGAAGGACGGTGCCCGGTGGTTCCGCTCCACCGATTTCGAAGATGATAAGGACCGTGTGCTGCGCAAGGCGGACGGGGAGTACACGTATTTTGCCGCTGATACCGCTTACCACTGGGACAAGTTCGCCGTTCGCGGCTTTGACCGCGTGATCAACATCTGGGGTGCCGACCACCACGGGTATGTCGCACGCATGAAGGCCGCGGTCGCTGCGCTCGGCTATCCGGGGCAGCTCGATGTGGTGATCGGGCAGCTCGCGAACCTTTTCCGTGGCGGCGAGGTTGTGCGCATGAGTAAGCGCACAGGCGAGATGGTCACCTTTGAGGAGCTGCTCGGCGAGGTCGGTGCCGATGCGGCACGGTACTGGTTCTTGCGCCGATCGACCGACCAGCAGGTGGATTTTGACATCGAGGTCGCTCGGCAAAACACCGCTGACAATCCGGTGTACTACGTGCAGTATGCGCATGCGCGCATCTGCTCGGTGCTGCGCAAAGCCGCAGGCAGCCTCGATGGTGCCGTAGCCGCCGTTGATGCCGTCGCCGCTGGCGGCGCTGCTGATGCCGTCGCCGACCCGGGCACCACCGCTGCGACCATTGATGCCGCCGCCGACCCGGGTGCTGCCGGTCACGCCGCCGCCGCCATTGATGCCGCCGCCGACCCGGGCACCACTGCTGCGACCATTGATGCCGCCGCCGAGGCGGTGGTCGACGCATCGGCGGACCTCTCCTTGCTTACCGCCGAGGAGGAGTTCGCGCTCATGCGTCGGATCGGGGAGCTTTCCGACGTCGTGGAGCTTGCGGCGCGTGATCTCGCCCCACACCGCCTTGCGCGTTATGCCGAGGACATCGCGACGAGTTTCCACCAGTTCTATACACGTTGCCGGGTCGTTGACCCCGCCGAGCCCGAGCTTACACGCGCAAGGCTGTATGCTGTGGACGCGACCAGGAGGGTGCTGCGCCTGGTGCTCGGGCTTCTCGGCGTGAGCGCGCCTGAGCGCATGTAGAGACGAAGGAGGCATCTGATGGCAAAACCAACTGGATCTAGGCCGTCGGCAGTCCCGGACATGAGGACCGGGCACGATCTCATGAGCGTGCTACCGCTCACCGCGCAGATCAAAGACGATCGCCTGTGGATAGGAGGGGTCGATACCGTCGAGCTCGCCGCCGAGGCCGGGACCGCCGTCTACGTGATGGACGAGGCGACTATCCGCGAGCAGCTCCAGGAGTATGTCAAGTGGACCACCTACCACTGGAAGGATGTGGACGTGGTCTATGCCGGCAAGGCGTTCATGAGCCTTGCGATGGTCAAGCTGGTCGCCGAGGAAGGCTGCTGCCTCGATGTGTCAAGCGGCGGAGAGCTTGCGTATGCGCGCTCGGCAGGTTTCCCGATGGAGCGCGTATACGTGCACGGCAACAACAAGACGCCGGAGGAGCTTGCCGAGTGCCTTGATGCGGGTGTTGGGCGGATCGTGGTGGACAGCTTCGAGGAGATGGACCGTGTCTCGGCAATGGCGGTCGAACGAGGGGTCGTGCAGCGGGTGCTTATCCGTGTGACCCCAGGGATCACAGCCGACACCCACGACTATATCATGACGGGGGCGGAGGACTCGAAGTTCGGCTTCGGGTTTAACCAAGGGCTTGCAATGCATGCGGTCAAGCGTGCGGTCGAGCTGCCGGGGATCGACTTCGAGGGGCTGCACATGCACATCGGCTCGCAGATATTCGCGCTGCAGAGCTTTGCCAAGGCCATCGAGGTCATGGTCGCCTTCATGCGCGAGATCAAAAGCGAGGCGGGCGTTCCCGTGCGCCTGCTTGACACCGGCGGGGGCCTAGGGATCAAGTACGGGCTTCCCGATGAGCCCTCCACGATCAAGGAGTACGGCAAGGTCGTTGTGGACGACATCAAGGAGGAGTGCGAGAAGCACGGGCTTCCGGTGCCGCGCATGGCGGTGGAGCCTGGTCGGTCCGTGGTTGCCAATGCCGGCGTGACCCTTTACACCGTGGGGTCGATCAAAGAGATACCGGGCATCCGCACGTATGTGGCAGTTGACGGCGGCATGTCGGATAACATCCGCACGTCGCTTTATGGTGCCCACTACGAGGCGCTCATCGCCAACAAGGCCGACCGTCCCCGCGAGATGACCGCCACCGTTGCCGGCAAGCATTGCGAGAGCGGTGACATCGTCGTTTCCGATGGGCCGCTGCAATGCCCGGAGGTCGGCGACATCCTCTGCGTGTGTGCGACGGGGGCGTACTGTCAGTCGCTGAGCAACAACTACAACAAGCAGGTGCGGCCCGGGGTCGTTTTTGTGGCCGACGGCAAATGGCGCTGGGTCGTCCGGCGTGAGAGCTACGAGGACCTGCTCCGCAACGAGTGCGGGTAGAGCGACCGCGAGGGTCTGCTCGGCGGCGGGTGTGGCCAGACGCTACACTGAGGCCAGTCGTTAGGTGCTGGCGCTCTTGTCCGTCACGACCGACTCCAGGCGGCCCAGACCCAAGGGTCGTCGATCCCGGTGGCGAGGGTGTCAAGAGCTTTGGCGTTAGCATTGGCTTTTGCACTACGTACATAACCGTTGGCATTCAATCCTCTAAAATTCTGCTACCCGTCTAACGATATGATTGTGGTATCCTCCAGGGCAGATGCTGATCGACATCGAAGAGGTCGACATGATTCGAACAACAAGCAGTTTTATCCGGAAGCGGAACGCCCGCAGCCTCTCAATGAACCGCAAGGCGCACGTACTCCTTGCGTTCGTGCTCCTTCTGAGCTTGGTGCTCCAAGCACCCACCGTGGCTTCCAGAAATGCGTTCGCTGTGGCAGAGGTGAGCGCTGATAGCGCAGGCATTTTGAGCACCTCTACGCGCATTGCAGGTGCCGATCGTTACCTGACTGCCATTGAGGCCAGCAAGGCGAACTTCGGCTCGGCAGGCTCGGTCATACTTGCCACCGGCACGGGGTATGCCGATGCGCTCTCGGCCTCGGCTCTTGCCGGTGTCCTTGACGCGCCGCTCCTCCTTACACGCCCGGGCGCGCTGGGCGACGGCACCCTGGGTGAGATCCAGCGCCTTGGTGCCAAGGATGTCTACATCATGGGGTCTACCGCTGCGGTGTCGGCGGGCGTGGAGAGCGCTTTGAAAAGCGCAGGGCTTGGTGTCGAGCGCATCGCAGGCACCGACCGCTATGGGACGAGTGCCGCTGTTGCGCAGAAGGTCGCAAGCCTTGAGGGGGCCGCATTCGCCAAAAAGGCGTTTCTGGCAAGAGGGGATGACTTTGCAGACGGGCTTGCGGTCTCTCCCATAGCCTATAAGAACAAGATCCCGGTGGTGCTTACACAATCGACGGCGCTTGCCGGGGCTGCCGCAGGC
>Ga0123353_10006500_pt1 | contig 15574 bp, 6 predicted proteins | sample TergutLab28metaG_3_FD_92763 | JGI IMG/M metagenome (GOLD analysis project Ga0123353, IMG submission 92763) | Labiotermes labralis P3 segment gut microbial communities from Petit-Saut dam, French Guiana - Lab288 P3 | ecosystem: Host-associated > Arthropoda: Insects > Digestive system > Gut ... | reverse complement strand
ATACGACGTACTCAGCGATGTTCTGGGCAATCTCAATATTTCGCTTAACAGCACCGCGTATATCATAAATGAAAGGGGAAAATTCATGGCCCACCGGGACATAAACCGGGTAAGGGCGGAAGAATATATTTTCACGGATTTTATTATGGGGCCTGAGCTGAATAAGATTCTTGAAAGAATGAAAGAAGGGCAAATTGACTCCATGAGACTGGGTTCCGGCGCGGAGCGGAAAATATTCAGCTTTGCCCCGGTCAGGGGAACACAGTGGGTTCTTGCCATTGAAACTCCGTGGAATGATTTTACGGCGCCCATTCAGAGAATTGTCTTTATCAGCATTATCATCGTAATTATTGTACTAATACTGTTCACACTTGCGGCTAACTTTTTAATGGCCCATTTCCTGACAGAACCACTTAAGCTGATCACCGGGAACGCCCGTATGATCAACCGGGGAACCTTTAAGGGCAAACTTCCGCTTTCCATTACAATGCGCCAGGATGAAATTGGCCAGCTCGCCGGGGCTTTTGTTTCCATGTCCCATTCAATTGAAAAGGTCATCGGCGAAATTGAGCAGATTACCAGGGCTGCCGGCGCTGGAAAACTGAACGAGCGGACAAAACTTTCTTCAATGAAAGGCGACTTCTTAAAGATAATAACGGGGGTAAACAGCGCCTTCGATGTAATTTGTTCCTACATGGACGCGATACCGGTGGCGTTTGCCCTGTTCAGCGAAAAAAAGGAAATGCTGTACCGTAATTACGCCATGAACGAATTCCTTGCCATGCACGATATAAGCGATTTCAACGACGGTTTCCTGGATCAGATCGCAGGTTCAGGCGGTCTTACAGGAGAATCCCTTAACCCCAGGGCAGCGGCGATTTTTGATCCCGCCAATGCGAACCCCGAGCCTTTCATTACAGACATCGCCATGCTGGGATATGAGGGCGGAAGCAATTACACCCTTACAATACAGCGGGTGGGTATAAATAACTCAAGGCCGGAACTTTTGGCCGCTTCAGAAACCGCGTCTGAGGAAAAAGATTCCATCTGCGTAATTTTGCTTTTAAGCGATGTAACCATGCTTACAAGGGCAAAAATAGACGCGGAAGCCGCAAGCCGCGCAAAGAGTGAATTCCTTTCCAGAATGAGCCACGAGATCCGTACCCCCATGAACGCCGTAATCGGGATGACCCAAATCGCGAAAACTTCCGGCGACATGGTGAAGATCCGCAGCTGCCTGGAACAGGTACAAAATTCCTCCAGCCATCTTTTGGGTGTAATAAACGATATTCTTGATTTCAGCAAAATGGAATCCGGCAAACTCAAACTTGACATGGTTGAATGTTCCCTTTTGGCAAATCTTGATTTTGTAATTTCCATGATGATGCCGAAAGCGAGGGAAAGAAAATTAAACCTGCGCCTTACCGCCTCGAACATTCAGAATGACGGTCTCTACACGGATTCCTTGAGGCTTAACCAGGTTCTGATCAACCTCCTCTCCAACGCGATTAAATTCTCAAACGAAGACAGCGAGGTTATGCTGAATGTAAAGGAGCTGGAATGTAAAGACGGTTTTTCAACATACAGTTTTGAAGTGGTGGATCACGGAATAGGCATAAGCGAGTACCAGGCATCCGGACTGTTCAAGCCTTTTGAACAAGCCGACGGCAGCATTACGCGCAACTACGGCGGCACGGGCCTGGGGCTAGTCATCAGCAAAAACCTGGTAGAAATGATGGGAGGCGCGATTTCCCTTAAAAGCAAAACCGGCGAGGGAAGCACTTTCACTTTTACGATAAAATGTAAATCCAAGCCCAAGATTGATAAAAAAACCGATGGCCGCTCAGAACTGCCCGACGCGGGTACTTATGATTTTTCCGGGAAACGCTGCCTTGTCGTGGACGATATAGATATCAACCGTGAAATTATTATCGAGCTTCTTTCTGTAACAAAGCTCACACTGGAAGCCGCGGAGAACGGCCGCGTGGCGGTGGAGAAAATTAAAGCCGGGGGAGCCGGCTGCTTTGACATAATTCTTATGGACATGCAGATGCCGGTTATGGACGGCTGCGCAGCCACCGCGGAAATCAGGCGCATGGAAAAAGATTGGGCATCAAAAGAGATTCCCATAATCGCCATGACCGCCAATGTAATGCGGGAAGACATAGAAAAAGCAATCGCGTCGGGGATGAATGCCCACCTGGGTAAACCAATAGAACTGGAAGTTACGCTAAAAACGATTCAGGGACTTTTGTAAAATCCAGGCTTTTGCTGAAACTTGAGCTTTGGCTCAAGTTTCAGCTTCTAAAACTTGAGCTTGTGCTCAAGCTTCACCTTCTGAAATTTTCGCGGTAAACTTTCCACCCTGGTTCCTGTATTTCCTGGGGCTTATTCCGGTATATGCTTTGAATATCTTGGAAAACCAGCTCTGATCCTCAAAGCCGCAGGCTCTTGTAATACTGCTCAGGGAATGTTCGGTGTGCACAAGCAGATAAGACGCTTTTTCCACCCTAAGGCGGTTGAGGTAACTGGAAAAATTTTCTCCCATCTCTTCCTTAAAAATCGTGCTGAAGTAAGGGGAGGAGAACCCGGAGACATCGGCTATTTCCTTAAGGCTGATCTTCCTGGTAAAGTTTTCCAGAATATAATACTCCGCTTTTTTAAGGGCAGACGCGTGGCGCGCACCCTGAAAGCTGAAAATCTGGCTGGCCTTGTCATCGACTATACGGTACAGGGCATCTGTGAGCTCTTCCATGTTATGCGCATCCTGTATCGAATTTAAATGCCTGTTGTTTGCCTCCAGAATGGTAACGGAAGTGAACCCGGGCCCGGTGTCTGTCCGCGAAATAAGAACCGCGAGTTCAATGGCTCTGTACTGAATATTTTTAAATTGGCCGGGATCAGAATAAAGAAGGACAGCCAGCAGCTCGTTAAGCAGCTCCCTGCATGACTGCACATCACCCCTTCTTAGGGCTTCAAGCAGCTTCCTCTCTTTCTCTATCGGATATTCGCTCTTGATATCGCCTGACGGGATTTTATTTTTTAGATCTTCCACACTGGCGGAAAGTTTCGCCTGCTGCAGCGCCCTGCGCCGCACCGCCGTATGGCAGTCATCGCTTCCGGAAGAAAGAGATTCGGAACAGATGAGCATCAGCTCGGAGAGGGCTTTGATTTTCCTGGGATCCAATACCGGAAGTTTTTCAATTGATTTCATCAATTCCGCTTTGGGTATTTCTCCGTTACAGATGCGGCCCATACGCGAACAGATTTCTTCCTTGTCCGCGCCCGCTCCCGTATAAGCGCTGCCCACAAGCGCGCCGATAAATCTTCCGCCTGAATAGATCGGGCTGGTCCAGAACATGAACCCAAGCTCGCACTCGAACGAAAATGATCCGCCCGTGCGGGACGCTTCCATAACGGAATTGATGAACATTTCGCGGCATGGGTTATGATAAAAATCCCCGCTGTCTTTTACATCGATTTTATTTTTATATTTCATGCAAAAGAAACAGCTATTTTTATTAGCGGTGAGCTCATCAAAGACCTCGCGTATCGGGATGTAGTCATGATCAAGTACGCATATATTAATGCCTGTTGCGCGGGCATAAGAAAGCATCAGTTTTGCCGCCCCTATCAGTATAGGGTTAGTCTTATCCGAAATTTGTTTGTATTTGTCTTTCATAATTTTTTTGTACTCCGATAGGAATATTTTCTTTATAGTTTACATGGTTTCTATCCGTTCGTAAAGTTAGCCGGCATCCATGCTCCCTGTATTTTCCCGGACTAAGCCCGGAAAAACTCTTGAATATTTTGGAAAACCAGCTCTGATCTTCAAAACCGCAAAGAAGGGCAATTTCGTGCAGGGTTTTTCCTGAATCGGTGAGCAGGCTCGCCGCTTTTTCTACCCTAAGGCGGTTTAAATATCTGGAGAGATTTTCGCCCATTTCTTCTTTAAAAATACTGCAGAAATACGGAGCGGAAAGACCGGAGGCTTTGGCGATTTCATCCAAACTGAGCTTTCTGGAGTAATTGTCCCAAATGTAGCGTTCCGCCCTGCGCAGAACCGAAGAGTGGCGTATGCCCTGGAAAGAAAAAATCTTGTCTGCCATGCGTTTTGCGGCAAGCTGCAGATTTTCCATCAGCTCTTCGGTGTTTTCCGAATCCAGAATCCGCCCCATATACCGGTTATTGCCTTCCAGAAGGGCATCGCAGCCGGCAAATTCGCCTTCCGCCGCCCTGGAAAGCAGCACTGCAAGCTCAATTGCCCTGAAACGGACAATTTCGAAATTATCCGGAACCGCCTGGCTGATATTGATCATAAGTTCATTCAGAATTCTGCTGCCGGTATCAATATCCCCACGCCTGAACGCCGCAAGAAGCATTCTTTCCTTTTCTATGGGGTTTTCCATGGCAATGCCCCGCGTTTGCGCCTGATCCGTTTTTGGCTGGGGCTTCTGCTGAGTTTTTGGCAATGAGGCTTTTATCACAGTCTTCGGTACCGTCTTCGGTTCAGCTTCCTGCCTGGTCATGCGGCGAACCATTCCGCCAGTATCCTCTTTCTTTCCTGAAATTTCCCCCGCGCAAACTGCCAGTAAACGTGCCATCGCCTGTATTTCTTCGTGGGTTTTTTCCGGCACTCCTTCCAGCATTTTGCTGAATTTTTCGGCGGCGCCTTCGTATTTGCAGACAGCGCGGATTTTTTCCGTCGCGGCTTCCCTCCCGCACGAAAGAACCTGTCCGGCAGTCAGCGCCCCGGCGTAACGCCCGTTCCTGTAAAGCGGGCTTGTCCAATAAGCAATACCTATTGGGCAGGTATAAATATGCGTGCCTTCACCGCGGCGGGATTGCAAAAGGGCATTCTTATGAATATCTTCGCAGGGAGACGCAGCGCCTTTCCAAATTTCCAGAGAATGATTGCAATACTTTCTGCAAAAATCGCAGAATCTGAACAGGTATTTGTATTCCTGTGTCCTTATCGCGCGGCCGCTTTTGTCAATAACCGACGAACAGCAGCCCATTGCCTCATCATAATGAGCGAGTATCTGCCGGGAACTGGCAAGCAAGGGCTCTATTTCCCTGCGGCTGATTATACTGAGTTCATAATCAGGAACATGCGACAGTCCGATTTTGTTTATTGCCGTGTTACTCATTCAGCTCCTCCTCGTTTTCTATAAATAATCTAGCGATCCGCCGAGGACGAACTACACCCAAAAGGGAGAATTTTTATGAAAACATGTGAATTTTTATCGGGTATTTTTTATGAGGCCGGCTTTAACCGCGATCCTTATAGCATTTGCGCTGTTATAAGCGCCTAATTTGGAGTAAATAGACTTAATGGTATTTTTAACATGATTTATGGAAATGGAAGAATCGGCGGCGATTTTTTCCCTTGTATAACCGCGGGAGATTCCGGTCAATATCGATAATTCCAGGGAGGTAAGAAAAGGAATGCCGGCGTCTCCCAGGCTGCCCCTGCGCCGCTCAATTTCCAGGGTAAGTTTCTTTTCGTAAGTGGAAGCTTTCTTTCGAATCATTTCCAGCCACGATGCGCTGATTGTGCATTTTCCCCGTTCCAGCGCCAGCGCCGCCAGCGCACGCATGTCGCCGCCCATTTCGATAAAAGGCATGTCCAAATCATTGGGAAGTGATATTTTATAAGCGGCTTCCAGTGTCTTAATAGCGCCCTCTTCATCGCCCATGCGATTGCGGACGGCGGCTTCCAAAACGCTTATTTCCAGTATCCCCAGATGGAAAGAACCCAAGCCTTCCCTGACATCCTTTCGCTCAAGAAACTTCAGGGCTTCGGTAAAGCGTTTTTCCGCAAACAGGCTCTTTGCCTTTACCATTGTTTCAAAGTTGTGGAACATTAAATTAAGGTCGCTTTCTTCCGATTCATTCCTCAGCCAGGGGGCGACATGTTCCATTTCACCTATATGAGCGTAGAACCAGCCGGTGATGATATCGTGTATCACATAACGGTTGATATAGCCGCTTATTTCGAGCTGGGCTTCCAGCTGTTCCCGTATTTCCGTGCCGGCGGAAGCGTTCCCCGCGCACAGGTAAATACGGTGCAGATAAAAGAGGCTTTTACTTTCAACTTCGTATTGCCCTTTTTCATGGGCTTTGGCGGCGGCCTTGCGGGCGTATTGTTCAGCTGTGTTAAGATCTCCCTTGAAAAAAGCCAGTTCTGCCCTGCACAAGCTGTCAGTGCCGCTCAGGTACCCGCCAATAGCGGGCGCAGCGATGCTGATGCATTTGGCAATGATCCCTGCATACTCATCGAATTCCCCCGCCCTGGGCGGGTGGCCGACAGGATTCGCGTAGGAGCCGATATTTGCAATTGCCGCGGGACCGTCAATGGGAAAGGGATTTAGATTGTAGTAGTGGTTTGCCTTTTCAAAATATTCAGGCGCCATACCTGCGTCCCTTGTCTTGCGGTAATTAATGATTGTTATATCCGCCAGAGTGGTGTAGCAGGTACATAGTATCAGGGAATTTGCCGGCCCCATCGGCATCCGCTCGAATTTCCGGATACTTTCATATAACTGGGCCCGCCCTTCCTCGTAACGCCCAAGGTTACCAAGCATGCCCGCCCTTGTAACATGACGGAGGAAAAGAAAATTTTCATCTTCTTCGTTCCGCGCAGGGCTTGCCAGAATACGATCTATAATATTGAGAATCGATGCCGCCGCCGATCTTGAAAAAAGCCTTGCGAATGAGTAAACGGCTTTAATAATTCCGCCGCAATCTCCCGCCATTTCATAATTGAGGGCGGCGTCTATACGCAGATCATTTTCCATGCACCACTGGGCCTTAATGGAGCAGGCTGTTTTAATTTCCTCGGAAGTTAGCTCATTTTGTTTTTCACGGAGAAAATCCAGAAAAACATGATGTATTCTGAAGCCGTGGAGATAGGCGTCATAGTAGATAAGGGAGCTTAGGTTCTTCATGCTGCCTGTTAGCTCATCCATGGGCGGGAGTTTTTCTGGCATGGCGGCGGCAATTTTTTCCATCGCTTCCGACGGCCACTGATCAAAAAGTGAAAGAACAATAAAAAAACGCTGGAGCGAGACAGGGACAGAGGCAAACAGTTTCTCCTCCATTACCCGGAAACTCCCGCCTTCCAAAAGACGGCGGCTGTATTCTTTTTTTCCGCTTTTCATTTCATCAGCGATAAGGCTCAATGCCAGTATCCAGCCTTCGGTATCATCGTTTATCTCATTCAGTTCCTCCACGGAAAGATTCACTTTACGCAGCAGGAAATAATCCGCTATTTCTTCCTCATTAAAGCGCAGATCTCCCGCGCTGATATGTGACAATAGACCCTTGGAAAGCAGGGGCATGGTATTAAACCCGGATTCTATCCGCGAAATAAGAATAAAGGTCGTCTGCGGAAAATGAGAAGCCAGTATCCGCAGACAAAAATTGATAATGGCGTCCCTTTCTATCAGATGGCAGTCATCCGCAACAACAATGTGTTTTTGATTGTCGGAAAGCTCCTCCCGCAAAATGGAAAAGAAGCGGTTCATCTGCCCCTGCGATTCCGGGAAGCCGATTTCTTCCATGGCTTTCCGCAAATGCCGGTTTTGCTGCGCCTTAATAACACTTTCCCAAAAATGCCACGGATCGTTGTCGCGTTCGGAAAGCTGTATCCATACAGCCGCCTGGTTATTTTGGCGTAAAAATGAATTAACGGCATGGGTTTTACCGTAGCCTTCCCCGGCGGTAACCAGCACCACGGAATATCCCATGGCCTCTTCCAGAAGGGCATTAAGGCGGGGCCTGTCCAGTACATTCTTACCTTCGGATGATAAAGAGATACCCAGGATGCTGTTATTCGCAACATTATCATTCACAGGATACCCCTCTGTGTAGCAATCCTGACCGCGTCGGCCTGGTTCATAGCACCAAGCTTGCTGTAGACGCTTCTTGTAACGCTTTTCACTGTGTTGGGCAGTATGGAAGCTGAGTCTGCTATTTCTTCCCTGGTAAGCCCGTGGGAGAGCCCGATAAGGACATCCATTTCCCTGTCGGAAAGTTTTATGCTTCCCCCGTTTCCCGTCCCCGACTGCCGGCTGTAAAGTTTCTTCGCGTAATCGGCGGCCATACGGCGGATTTCCAGAAGCCATTCCTTTTTTAAGCCCGTTTCTTTTCCATCGACCGCATTGTCCCTAAGGGCCGTTTCAACCAACGAGCGCATATCCTTTCCCAGCTCGGCAAACGGCATATAGAGAAGCCCCGGAGAAGATAGACTGTATGCTTCTTCAAGATTTTTATAGGCCCATTCCCTGTCCGACAGGCGATAATGGCAAACCGCTTCCAGGACTTTCATTTCGATTCTGCCCATAAGAAAAATTTCCATGTCCGCCTGATCTTCCAGAGACGCCAGCGCTGCAGGATACAGCTTTTCCGTAAAATAATATTTTGCCTTGACCAGTTTTTCCAAACCGTGAGCCATGGAATTAAGCCCGCTTTCCACGTAATCGCTCTTAAGCCAGGGAGCGACAAGCTCTTTCCTGCCGATTTGTATATTGTACCAGCCGGTAACAATATCGTAATAGAAATGGCGGTTCAGGAAATAAGGCTCTTCAAGTTCCGCTTTCAGCCGCATAAGGATCTGCTCTATTCCTTTTACATCCCCGCGGCAAAGACAAATGCGCAGTAAATAAAAAAGAGCGCGGTTTGCGATTTCGTACTGCTGCCATTTCTCCGCCTTTTCACAGGCGTCAAGGAGCTGTTTTTTCGCTTCCGCGAATTCCCCCCTGTAAAAAAAGAGCTCGCCGTACAAAAGCTCGTACATCCCCGCAAGGCAGCCTCCCATAGCTTTCATTGAACAGGGAACTATATCGCCGGCGGCCTTTATAAACCGCTCCATTTCTTTTGGGGAGCTGTCAATAACCCTGCAAACGTGAAAGCCCAGGTTTATTCCGTTTAGCGGCGGTTTAATTTCACGGGGCGACAGCGCCGCCTCCTCCGCCGCCGTTTTAAAAAAATGAATAGAATCATAACGCCTGGTATTAGTTGAAAGGAAAAAATGCGCAAGACCCAGCGCCATATTGCAGGCGGAAAGAACGCGGTGTTTTTCAAACCCCTCTTCAAGTAACGCGAAAGAGGGAAGCCTGGCAAGTAGTTCCGCCTGGCATTGCTCATAACGGCCGAGGCTTACAAGGGTGCGGGCGCGGATAATCGCGATCATCGGGTAATTTCTGTAAACGGATTCCTCCGTCCTTTCCAAAAGTTCAAGAATAAATCCCGCCACAACCGTAGGCAGTATCAACGGGAGAGAATCCAGCACCTTGACAATACCGGTATAATCCTCCGCCTTTTCACAGTTAATGATAGCATCCATTTCCCGGTTATTCGCGGCGCACCAGATCGCCGCCTTGTTCCATACGTCTTTTTTTTCTTCAACGCTTAATTCGTTCTGTATATTAAGCAGATAATCCATAAAAAGACGGTGGATTCGATAGGTATTTAAAGCGCTGTCATAGCTGATAAACGAAAAGAGCCCTTCCATTTCTTTTATAAGCGAAACATCAGCGCATATTTCCAGGAGCAGATCCTTGTTATGATTATCAATAAGGGTAAGTTTTAAAAGAAAGCGCCTGAGCTCAGGTGAAAGACCGGCCATAACCTCACTTTCGAACAGCTTAAAGGTATTGGATCTGAGAGCCTGCTGGACATAGGCCGCACCGCGGGAAATATTTCTTAGTGAAAGGGCAGCCATGTGAATGGCGAACGCCCAGCCTTCTGTATCATGGTAGATAACCGACGCCATTTGCGGGGGGATAGTAACATGCTGCAGCCTGAAATAGGAAACCATCTCCTCATGTGTGAATTCAAGATCGGAAGAAGTGATTCTGAACATGGGCTTAAGCTGCGACAGCCTTTCCATATTGAGCGCCGGCTCGCCGCGGGAAATAAGCACAGAACAGATATTGGGCAGCGAGTTGGTTATACGATGCTCCAAAAACCGCAGTACCGCCCTGTCCTTGATCAGATGGCAATCATCGTAAACAACAAGATATCTTTCATTCAGAATTATTTTATTATTGCGGATTTTAAGATAACGCTCGTACTGCTCATCCGTTACGGGAAATTCCATCTGCCTTAATTCCTGCGCCATATCCCTGCTTAAAATCGACAAAGCTGTAGTAAAGTTATCCCAAAAACATTCGCCCTGATTATCGCGATCGGAAATCTGCAGCCAGGCAGTATGAACATTGATCTTTCTGGCAAAGGAATAGACTGCCTGCGTTTTCCCGTAACCCGCTCCGGCTACAACCCGGATCATGGGCATTTGAATTGCCTTTTCCAAAAGATTGTTTATCCTTGGACGTTCAAGATAAACCTGGTTCCCCGACGCAATCGGGGTATACCCCTGAAAAAATTTTTCCTGCAATTGTCTTTCCTTACGCAAAATCGCCCCGGAAGCAAATCTGCTAGTATAATATACAATTTTTTTGTGGTCTGTTCATATTTTGGAGTATAATTTTATACCTCCATTCCGGTAGCGATATTTTTATTTATTGTATAATATTATAGCTTATTACCGAGGAAAAAGCGCCATACACCCTATCCGGCGCTTAAATACATAAAAAAACCTGTCTGAAAAATAACAATATAAACATATTTTTATTTACAAATGACAAAAATTAATGATATAATTGTTCAAAATGGACATTTTATTGGGCAGCTATTGCGATTCACCAAATATGGAGGAAGAAAAATGAAAAGCCCAAACAAACAAACCGGTATCATCGCCCTGGCAGCGCTGGTAATCGCAATGACCACTATTGTTGTAGTATCGTGCGGCGGCGGTACAAGCTCCAGCCCTGGAGATATGTACACTGTTACATATCATGCAAACGGGGAATCTGTAACTGTTCCGAAGCCGCAGAAAGCGGGGGACGGTTCTATTGTATACATAGCCACACTGCAGGGTTATGATCCGGAAGCGGTTGGCAAATTCTTTATCGGCTGGAATACAAAGTCTGACGGCTCTGGAGACTTCTACTGTGCCGGCGAACCCCTGAAAGTGGAAGAAGATATAACGCTTTATGCCGAGTGGAATGAGGCCGAAAGCACACTTCTGTCAGCGCCATTAGTGGTTACCATACCGCAGGAACCGGGCGGTTGGACCGACAGGTGGATGACAATAGTTAGCTTTGATAAAATGTTCGAGGGCAGGGTGGAACAGGGTGTCGCGTATTCCCTGGCTTATACATTCAAATCAGACGTCAGGCTAACAGATATGTTTGTTAACCTGGTCGATAATTCCGGAATAGACAGCGACGATCCTGTAATTCTTTCCAACGCTTCCGAGTTTACCGGGATGCCCTACAACGCATATACCGAGATAAAAGGTGAGCGTCCCATGCTTGCCGCAAACACCATAAAAACCGCGCCTGATGAATCAGAAGAGGCAAACAGTTTACGAATCTGGGTACGGAGTAATGTCCAGCCAACCCTGACCTTTACAGAATTGGCCCTTTACAAGAGCGAGGTCGTTACCCTCGTCAATCTGACGGCTAACGGCAGTTCGGCATCGTTAAGAACAACACAGCTGATCCTTACCTTTGACAAGGATGTTTCAGGCCTTACCGCCGATGATATCACCATACTGGGCATAGCCGGTATTCAAAAAGGCGCCCTGAGCGGTTCCGGAAAAAATTACACTCTTGCCATCAATGTGTTGGGAGCCGGGTTTAGCGGCGCGGATGATATTTGGCTGAGTATACGAAAAGCCGGGTATGACTTCAGAAACACCGCGGGTTCTGTCAAGGTCTATACGGGGACAAACGATGACATACCAATACAAAAAGTTGAGCTTTTAAGTGTGACAGCCAATGGCAGCGCCGAGCCCATTGTGAAGACAACCCAGTTAACCATTGTACTGTCCTTTAATGTTCCAGGGCTTAATGCCAATGATATTACCCTCTCCGGCGTCCCGGGATTAAACAAAGCAGGAGCCCTTTCCGCGCCCGTTTCCAGCGGTGGCCGGTTTACCTATACCCTGCCCGTAAGCGTAACCCAAAATGGCGGCGATCTGTCCGTAACGATTAACAAGGCTTTCCATGATATTTACCCGCGTTTGTCGGTTAAAGTTTATCGCGATTACAGCGGCATTACCTACAACGGATATTTGGGAAAGGGATACGATATCATCAACGGTAATTATTACATCGACGAAGAGGTCAAGGATCGTTATGCGCTTAATATGCCCAAACTGATTGCGGAAGGAAAATTCATAACGAACACATATGGCAACACGTCAACCTTTGCCAGGTACATTACCGGGGAGACTCTGGAACAATACTCGAAAGAATTCTCGACCAAGGTGAAAGTAGGCGGAGGCATAGGATGTTTCAGCGCCAGCGCCAGTTTTGGCTACAGTGGAAGCCACCAGGCCGAATATTACGAGAGCTTTGCCTCTTTATTCGTCGAAGCGAGAAGGGAAAAATTTCACATAGACATGAGCGATATAACCATCGCTGATTTACGGAATAATTATCTTAACGCTAACTTCAAAAACAATTTCTTAATGAACACCGCTGTCAAACCGTTCGACTTGTTTACCCAGTACGGAACCCATATATTCCTTACTGTATATACGGGCGGCAGGCTGGATATGAGTTATGTGTATCATAACCATTCACAGGAAGATTCCTCGACAATAGAAGCGCACGTTAAAGCCTCCTATGGGGTGGTAAAGGGAAGCGTGGATTCGAAAGTACAGGAAGAATCACGCGTATTTAGCCAGAATAGCGCAGAATATGTTACCTCGTACGGCGGAACTGTGAAATTGGGCACCACCGTTGCTGAAGCCAAGAGCCAGTACAGCGCCTGGGCGACCAGTATTCAAAATCGCAAAGATTTAACCATTGTAAGAGGGGGAAACCTTGACAACAATACGCAAATGGTTCCGATATGGGAACTTATAGACTATAGCTGGCCGGGAGGCTATGATCGCGCGGTAGCGCTTATCAATGAAGCCAACCGGCTGTTTGGGGAGAACGGCGGCAAGATATTCTCCGGTCAAAAGGGAAGACCAAATCCACCACCTGTTTTGTATCCACAGGATTTCTATATAGCCGCGCATAGCAACAGCGCTAACGCAATAAGCAGTTTGGTATCAAAAACCTTTAAAAACCTTGTTATTCTCCAACCCAATCTTAACCACGGGGGCGGCGGGGGGAACTATGTCTATATTGGTTATACTCAGACACAGCTCCCCGCCAGCACCGTCCTCAGGGACATTGTAGCGGTTAAGGGCGGAAATAATCCGGAAACACCTAAAACAATAAACGGCCAAAGTTATGCTTTATTTGGATTTAACGATTCCGTAAGCGCCAATAGTGGAAGAAAAATGCCGAATAGTAATAACATGATCTGGGCGCCTAATGTCTGGCTTTATCAAAACAGATCAAACACGAATAAGCCTCCCATAAAAAATGTATACATAGAATATGACGGAGACCTTAGCGGCAGGAATGGGACTGGCTGGACAAGGGTAAAATGGTCAGACGGAGGGGACGCTAATATGAACCTGGGGGGAGGCAAGGAAATCTATCTCTGGGTACAGAGGTAAATAAAAGAGAAAAGAGAAATTAGAAAAGTTAAGAGGGGGCCGTCCGGGGTTGGAGCCGGGCGGCTTTTTTGAATAGGAAAAGGGTGACTGTCACCTTTTCAATATAATTATATTTTTGTTTACAAATGGCAATAATGGATGTTACAATTGCCACAATGGACATTTTTGTGGCAACCATTGCGATTCACCAAATTTGGAGGGAGAAAAATGAAAAGCCCAAGCAAACGAACCGGTATCATCGCCCTGGCAGCGCTGGTAATCACAATGACTATTATTGTTGCGGTATCGTGCAGTAACGGTACAACCTCTGGTCCAAGTGGTCCGTTCACGGTTACATACCACGCAAACGGGGAAACTATTACGGTTCCGGCATCGCAGACAGTAGCGGCCGGTTCTGCGATTATTGTGGCAGCCCTGCAGGGTTACGACCCGGCAACAGCGGAAAAAACTTTTAATGGCTGGAATACAAGAGCAGACGCCGGCGGGACTTTTTACAGTGTCGGCTACTCTTTAGCAGTGAACAGAAATATGGACCTGTACGCCATATGGAGCGGAGACGGCAGTGTGGATGAGGCAGTGGAATATCCGGTTACATTACAGAATTATCAGGTAACCGAAGGCGGACATTTATGGGAGGATATATGTTTTCCGGAATGGTTGTCCAATCGCAGAATTGAAAATGGCCAGTCATATTCGGTAAGCTTCACATTCAAAGCGAATGTGAGCTTTCAAACATTGTTGATTTATCTGGCCGATGCCTCCGCCGCATCCGCCACAAAGGTGATGTCTACAGGCTTTAGTCAGTTAACGACATTTTATGATCCTGTAGCCAAGGAGTATAGCGGCACAGTAAGTTTAGCGTCCTCCGGAACTACGCCCAATAATTCAATGCTGGCCAACTGTTTACGCCTGGTAGCTCTTACCAATGTAAATACCAAACCGGTTCTGACTTTTACAGAACTGTCCATTTGGAAAAATGAGCCGGTAGCGCTCACCGGTGTAACAGCAAACGGTTCAACCGGTAATAAGACGTCGGAAATTTACCTGCGATTCAGTGATGACGTCACTATTAATTCCTGGGCAAATGTCAGGCTGAAATCTGACTATATTTATGATATTTTGATCCGCCAACCCCTGGAAAGCGCACTCAGCGGCAGCGGAACCAGTTGGGTTCTTGACATCGATGTACAAAAAGATGACATCGCTTCCTTTGAGATAGAGGTGTCTGTGATACAATCGGGGCTTACCATTACAGGAAATCCAAAAAAAGTAACGATCTATACAGGGTCTAATGTGGCCCCGCCTTTACCAAAAGTAAATTTTTTCAGGTGTACAGCCAACGGCAGCGATTCAGTAAGAACAACGGAGCTAACCCTGTCTTTTAATAATGAAATTACAGGACTTGCCGCCGGCGATATTACCCTGAGCGGTATACCGGGTATTGCAAAAGGTACACTCTCCGGACCCTTTACTGCCGCTAACGGGTATGATGTTTATTATACACTTCCCGTCAGCGGATTTACCATAGGCGGTTCTTTGACTGTCAACGTAGCAAAATCCGGGTGGAACATAACCAAAACCAGTATGACAAATCAGGTTACCCCAACAATCTACGCCGACTACAGTTCCCATGAATACAAAGGACTTCTCGGACGCGGCTATGATGTAATCAACAGCCCGTATTATGTAGCCAGCGAAGTCAAGACCGCGTCTGCAATTAATATGCCAAAGGCCATTGGGTTACAAAAATACCAAAGAAATGAAGAGGTCATCGTGGAGGCCGTTGCCCAGATGGTCACCGGCGAAACCCTGGAAAAACACCAACGTGATCTCTCGGTTAAAGCGGGAGCGAGCGGAGGCATAGGTCTTTTTTCTGCCAGTGTAAATGTAAAATATCAAACTAGCACAAAAACATCGGAATACAGGAGTTTTTCAACATTAAGCGCCGAGATAATCAGGGAAACGCAGTGGCTCGATCTGTAT
>Ga0123353_10006499_pt1 | contig 15574 bp, 11 predicted proteins | sample TergutLab28metaG_3_FD_92763 | JGI IMG/M metagenome (GOLD analysis project Ga0123353, IMG submission 92763) | Labiotermes labralis P3 segment gut microbial communities from Petit-Saut dam, French Guiana - Lab288 P3 | ecosystem: Host-associated > Arthropoda: Insects > Digestive system > Gut ... | reverse complement strand
GCACCAGATGATACCAAAGCAAGAATACCGAATGATTGTTGCTGTCTAATTTCATATCCTATCCTCCTTATCGTATGCTATGACTGATTATAGCATACGCTGTCTTCGGTGTCAAGCAGCTGAAGGTAGGATTCTACATGCCAATTCATCCCCCGCTTTAGAAGCGGGGGATGAATTGGCTATTACGATAAACACACTCGAAACAACCAGGATGGCATGTATGAGCGAATCAAGCCTTATTTCCCATTAATTCTTCACAATGTCCACCCTGTTCCACACTGGCTCCCAATCATCTGTCCACTGGTTCAAGTATACGACAGAACCACCATCTAGGTAGAAGTTTTCCACATTCTGTAGAAGCGGATACGCATTCTCCTGTGCGCTACCGTCGTTTCGCATGCGCCATATGGCCTTATCCTTCAAGTAGTAGATCCAGTCTTCGGCTATACCGCAAGGTATGTAGGGGAACTGGCTGATGACCATCTCATGCTGCATGGTGTTCAGGTCGATACGGTATAATACCCGTTGATCTCCATCACTAGCTGCCCCCTCTTCGTTAGCATATCCGGCAGCATACATTACTTGCTGTTCTCTATCAATGCAGAATGATCTGTAGCTGAAACCCTCTTGTCCCACTTTCTCTTCGATGATTTCATCACCAGCCAGCACAGAGGGTAGGTGAATGCGATAGGTGTTACCGAACCCCATGAAAGACTTTGTGTAGTAGATATATCCGGAGTCCGATACACAGCTACCGATATACATCGTTCTTGCGAGTATTACTGTCGGATCTTCTGATCCTATCCGGTAGAGATTTCGGGAACCCATCGTCGCCCCACCGACACTGAGAACAGCGTAAACAGCATCCTCCCGGACATAGAAAGCATAGGAGGCAACGGTTGTATTATCTTCCGGGAAGTAGCCACCTCGGTTGTTGTACTTGATATCGTCTGCGATGAGCATCAGCATCTGAGGACTGCTCTGCTCTCGTAAAGCCTGATATAATGCGAAAGTGTCATCTTCCAGGTAACGCCAGTAGAATGCAAACCGCTCCATTTCTAGACTTGGTTCGTCAACTGTTATTGCTTGCAGTTCCCAATCCGCCCTTGCTGCAACCCAACGTGACGATATGCCTTGCCGCCACGCCAGTGATTGCTCTGATGTTGGTTCAGTATACCATCCGCCTACCAGGATAACTCCCTCTCGATAATGTGTAACATAGCCAAGGTTATCAGCCACAAATCGCAAGGGGACAAACACACGATCATGCAAGATGACAGGGGATGTGTCCAGTTCGATCTGGAAGTTATTGACCCAAGCTGTAGTCGTGCCCAACTCCAGGACGACAGTTACATTATCGTAAATGACTGATACTAAGGGTGCCTGATAGTTGACGGTAGCACCCAACTCTTCGGCAAGAAAGCGCAGCGGAACCTGCAAGCGGCTGCTCTCGTCGATGAACGGAGCAGCATCTAACAGCTTCGTACCTCTATCTGTATGAGCCACTGGGATGCCTGGAACCAGGACTACACAGTCACTTGGCCACGCCATGGGCGGCTGAGCAGCTACAGAAGTAGCACACGCAAGAAATGCGAGCATAGCGAGAAATATAGAGCCAAGGAGAATACGCATCAGCCAAGTTCGTCCAGGCAAAACTGCCCTGTTCCCGTTTGTAGTTATAGTTATCATCCACATCACCCCTTCTAATTCCATTCCTGTTGGCAAGGCGTGGGAAGCGAAAATCAACTGACTCATCTTGAGGTTGTAAAAATATTTTTCAGCTTACACAACGATACCTTCCACTTTCCGATGGTAGTAGGTATAATATATCCATCGGCCGAAATACGCGACGTTCTTATACCCCATTAATTACGGCTATCACGAAAACAGATCATCCATCCATGCATGAGTGCAAAAAATGATTAAGCGAGGAGGAATATAGGAAATGAGAGGTAGCAGTTTACTAAACAAGGGATGGGAAATTCTCGTCGTGTTCATTTTACTGACGTCAATGCTACTGTTTACTGGGTGTTCCCAATCGGGCAACAAAGCAACAGGGCCAATGCCTGATAGTTCTGAAAACAAGCAGGATAATAGGGAGACAACCCCGCTACCTGTGGCCTCCACTCGCGAACCGACAAGCTCCACTTCATCGGAGTCGGTGCGAACTGAAACAAACAATATGGCCTTCCGATACACCAAAGACTCGCCAGATTGGATATTAGCCGAAAATAGTAAATTGATATATGATACCGGTATGGACGCCAGCCATAACTATACATTGCTTGAAGACGGGCAGGGCATCTTGCACCTGATCAATAGAGAGGAATTGTACTTAACTCATCGCATTTTGGCCTCTAACGGCATCTTGTCACATCCTCAGCGAATTGTTGGGCAAACCGTGGCAAATATGGGCTATTGGGCGGGAACAACGCCCGATGGTAGCCCGTGCGTTGTGTGGGTCGATTCAACAAACGTACTGCATATCATGCTCTACAAAGGCAGTGAATGGCGCGAAGAAGAAAGACCATATGACCTTGCGGGTTCAAGTGGCCTGAATATTAGAGATATTTTATTGTCCAACGTCGTTTTTGATGTGCATGGTGAGCCACATTTCTTTTACATGGCAGGCTATGAGGATGGCAAAACATTCCCGTTTGCATACGGCCTTTTTCTCGACGAACATCATCTTGCCCAATTTGACGACCCGGCATCTGTGCAAGTAGGCGTTGGCGATCTGAGCAAGTCTATATGTTTTATAATAGGCAGTGATAATGTCTATCATCTGGTGGGTAGCGACGAAATTTATGGGTTATCTGCCCCATTTTCCTCTGAGTACCCGAAGTTCCTCCATAGCTATTCCCGCGATGGAGGAAAAACATGGGAAAACCCCTCCCATATAATTGAAAGCGAAAACGAGTTCAAATATGTATCTGTCGAGAAGCTGTCGATCTCTGAGGATGCAAAAGGAAACTTGCAAGTTGTAGTAGTCTATGAACAATGGGCTCAGCCTTATATCCTCGTTACGACACTCAAGCATGATAGCTTCGAAGTGGAAACGACAGAAGGTTTTTTTGGCGACGAGCAGACAACTGAAGCCCTAAAACAGCTTCCTATAGATGAAATGTCAGTGTATTACGGCATGGAGTTTCAAACTGTCGTTGCTGATGCTAACGGCAAGTTGTACTTCATCACTAATGGCGTAGACGCGCAGTATTGGGTTATATCGCAAATTGAAGGTAACTCTTGGGCGCTCTTGGATATAGAAAAATCGGATGAGAAAGCAGGTTTGGCTGCAATTTGTCTGCGGCGAAACGGTAATTTGGCGTTACTGTCAAAGGTATACGCCGAGCATCTATATTTTGCTGAGATACCGGTTGAGTAAGGAGTGTCGATTATGTTTTCGTCAATGACGAAAAGCAAATCGTTTGTACTTCAAATCCGCTTCACGACTTCTATACCCTAAATTACTCCATCCACTTTGTGCACATACAAGGTTGCTCTGAGTAATTGACATACCGCGCCAAGTCATCAATATCGGCACGGAACAGGTCGAGAAGGTCGCGCAGGTTTTTGGTCAGCGGATGGAAAAGCCTTTGATGACAATAGGTCCTCTAAAAACCAATAGGCAAAAGAAAAACGAGCTTCAGATATGAACTGGTCACGACACTAGCGCTCCAACTGCTGTTTTATCTTCACAGGAAACCTCAAGGTGCGAGGTGGGCTTACATATACATGGAAGCCACCATGACCGTGGCTACCAGGCAAATAACCAATACCACCTGAAAGACCAGGGTGCGACGCACACCCGGGTCTTCTGAAGCTATGAACTGGCTCCTGGCTTGTCCTAAGCCCAAAACCAGGAAAAGCAGGATGATGATGAGGGAAAAGGGGTTGAACACAGGCAGTCACATCCTCAAGGTGCTAGTGTTCGGTAGGTTTGGATAGCCAAGCTACTCGCTCTTACCCTCGTAGCGGTCGATATGAGTGACGACTGCTCCCTGACTGCGCACCGAGGAGAGGGCTCTTTCCAGATCGCCTTCGAACTTAATAATCAACTGGATATGGTGGCTACCGTGAACACCCGAAGCTTCTTTATGCTGCACAGTGACGAAGCTGGAAAGATTAGCCCCAGACTGGGTCAAGGCGCGAGTAATTTTGGCCAGCTCGCCCCGATAATCGGTCAGCTCCATGCTTAAGCGATGAGCAGGTTGATAAAGACCTAAAGAAGAAGCGAAGATATCCATCAGGGTGGAGATGGGGATAATACCCATAAACTGGTCTTCGGTATCGTCCATAATAACTGGCACAAACTGGTAGCGCTGATTGTAGAAAGCCACCGCTGCCCGCTCGATAAATTCGCTGCCGAAAACCCTTTGGATATTGGTGCGCATAACATCGCTGACTACGGCCTTGTCTAAGTCTACATCACGCTTGACGTAAATACGCTCGAAGATTTGGTATTTATCGATAACACCTATATAGCGCCCGTAGTTGACTACTGGTAGCGTGCGATGACCGTAGAGATCCATACGGTCAATAGCTTTGGAGAGGGTAAAGTCGCTGGTAACGGAGATAACTTCTTTGCGGTCGATCATGATATCTTTACAGTACATTGGTTTTGTTCTCCCTTCTGGTATGGTGATTAAGTTAGTTACCGCCTAAAGTGGAAAATATATATTATGCTGGGTAGCCCAGACATAGACAAAAAGCGCCACACAAATGGTGAGGCTAAAAAAGATAGAAATCCACATGGATCGGCGCAGCAGACGGCGTTGTGCCAGACGGTAAGCATTTTCTTCCCGGTTAACTTTCCTTTGCACCTCGTATAGTGTTGGCAAAGTCGTCTCACCCCTCTTTACTACTCTGATAAATGGGGGCTACCCGCCCCCAAACCCCAGACTCCCACCCCACGCACACGTGCGCGGGGACCCCGGGTCTAGTAGGTACAGCTTGTTTGCACTTTCTGGAGCTCCGCTCCTGCGCCCCGGTTCCCGTGGCGAATAGACGCGCGCATCTATCATTTTTTGGGTTAACGCAGTTCATGCGTGTCTATACATATTTAGCCTTGGAGACCGGTGTTTCCTTCCTGCAAACTACGTGCCACTGCCAAAGCTTTATCGTACTCCATAACCATGATGAAATCTTGGAGCTGCTCAGCTTTCTCCCGCCACTCGCCAAAGAGCTGGTTGCTATCCAGCTGCTCCACTGCTTCGTTGATAGCCAAAATATCGCTGCTTTCTAGAGCGGTTATCATAGCCGCCAGAACCGGCTGCAGCGCTGCTGGAACTGCCGACAGCTCCAGGCTGGGAGCCTCCTCCGTGAGCAACGCCTCCTGCAAACGGTGACGCAACTCCTGCAACTGCTCTAAGAAAGGAGGCAGATGCTCGCGGCAATAGTCGGCATCCTCTCCGGCAGCAGCCTTCTCCAAGTTATAGGCTAAAGCGGTGAGCGCGGTAAACCCAATATTGGCCAGGGAACCTTTGAGCCCGTGAACTTCTATGCTAAAACCTCGCAGGTCGGCAGCAGCTAAAAAGCATGGTAAACTCCGCAAGCTGGTATCCATTTCTTGCAACATCAGCCGTAGAGATTTCTGGTAAACCTCCCACTGACCGGAGACCAGCTCCATTCCTACTTCCGCGGAGAGCCCCTCGATGCCCTTAATTTTCTCCCAGATGTCGTTGACCCCAACCAAGGTGGCATTGACCACTCCCTTATCCTGACCTGAGGGTATTATTTTTGCGGCGGGAAGCCAATCTTTCAGAATCTGGTTAAGTTCGGCACGGATAATAGGTTTGGCGAGAAAACCGTTCATACCTACGTTCAGCATCATCTCTCGCACCCCGGAAATGGCATTGGCGGTAAGAGCAATAACCGGTACCGTTATCCCCAGGCTGCGCATCTCCAGGAGGGTCTCCGCCCCATCCATATCCGGCATCATATGATCCATAAAAATAAGGTCGTAACTTTTAGCGGTGGCCATTTCTATAGCCTGCCTGCCGGAGAGCGCCATATCGGCTTTTATTTGGCTTAAGCCTAAGAGGTCGCAGATAACATTGAGGTTTAGCTCCCGGTCATCCACCGCCAACACCTTAGCATCCGGCGCCAAGATAACACTTTCCTCTTCATCGATACGGCGTATTTGCGCCTCGTCCCCCGGGACGAGAGGTATATCGATAGTAAAGACGGTACCTTCCCCCAATTTACTCTCCACAGATATTGTACCGCCCATGAGTTCCACTAACTCACGGGTGATGGATAAGCCCAGGCCGGTACCCACATGGTAGCGACCATAATGAGATGAAGCCTGCTCAAAGGGATCGAAGAGAGTGGGCAGCGCTTCCGCCGGAATACCGACACCGGTATCTTTGACGGAGATTTGCAAAGAGCCGCTTTCTTCCTGGAGGCACAAGATAATGCTGCCTTCGTTTGTGTATTTGACAGCGTTGCTTAAAAGGTTAAGCATAACTTGCCTCAGGCGCACATCATCGCCAAAGAGGACACGGGGAACCTCACCCAGCATTTTCACGGCAAAGGTTACCCTTTGGTCTTTGAGCAGGTACTTAACAGTGGAATCCACACTATCGATTAAAGTATAAAAATTGTAGTGGATAGGGGTTAGTTCGAACTTAGCTGCCTGAATCTTGGAGAGGTCTAAGAGATCGTCAATAATATCCAAAAGCTCTAAAGCTGAGCTTTTAATATCTTCCACATAGCCATACTGGCGCCGGTTCAGGTTTTCGGCGAGAAGGAGATCGGACATACCCAAAACGGCGTTCATGGGAGTCCTAATTTCGTGGGACATATTAGCAATAAATTGTCCTTTAGCCGCACTGGTGGCATAAGCTGCCATTCTTTGGATTTCCAAGTCTCGTTCCCGCTCCATACCTTCAGCCAGGGTTTGCACACTTTCATATAACTTGTCCAACAGCTTGGCAAAAGCGTTGCGCAAAACGGCAATTTCGCTGTTGGCATTAATTCCGTCGTTATTCCGTAGCAACAGAGGGGGTAGGTTTTTACCGATGTCAGCTAAAACATCCCCTTGGGTCATCTGCTCGGTATAATGGATGAGTTCCCGAATAGGTCGAAAAATAAAGTTAATGTTGCGGTAAATTAAGCCGACGATAAGCAGCAGGCAAACTGCGCTGATCGATATAACATAAACCATAGCGTTATTGATGTCATGGTACAACACCTGCAAAGGGGTATCGAAGTAGAGATACATATGTATCCCGCTGGATTCAAAAGGTATGCACTGCAAAGAGATAAGGGAAAGCTCCCCGGTCATAGGAGAGGTCATCTCTCCGAAATAGTCTTGCTTCTCTGCTAAAGCAACTTGGATATCATCCAGCTCTATAACAGTAAAATCTGCCAGGTTGCGCTTCACCAGTTGACTATTACGGGCGTAGAGAATAGTCAGGTCATCGCTTAAGAGCATGACATTGTTGTCGTAGTTGCCGTAGATGGGCGCTGATGCCAGAAGCCGGTCGTACAGGATATCTACCCCTAAGACTCCCATAATAACCTCTCCCGACCTTATCGGAAGGCTGACGGTGGCGGTAAAAATGAGACCTTCTCCGGTATTGTAGTCGTAAAAGCCGCCGGGATCGAAGTAGGTAGTGCCGGAACGGAGTGGTTCGAAGTACCAAGGAGTCTTCTCCACCGCGCTAAGCTCTTCGGTGATATTATTATTTAAATTTTCGATAATTTCATCTCCACTACGGATAAACTCCCGACTGTAATAGCCCCGGTTGTCGTAGGCGCTAGGATCAATAACAAACCAGGCACAATAGATGCTGGGGTTGGATTGCAGGAGGGAACGGAGAACGTTCGCGCTCACTGCCGCCATCTCGGCATTCTCGGGATCGTAGAGGGAGATCGACTGCTGGATAATATCCAACAGATGCCCTTCGTATTGCATGGTTATATCTATGGTTTGCATAATGAGCTGGGTTCGGGCTTTATAGGCTTCTTTGGCTTGGTTAACACTGTTCTCCCGCAAGGTGTTTAAGATGGTGACGATCAGCAAGCCATAGATGACTGTGGCCAGCAAAATAGTCGTAAAAATGACCTTCCTAGTGGTGGACATTACTACCCCCTTGTCTCAGCAGTGGCGCTTATAGCGTAGATAGTCGCTGAAATTTGCCAAAAAAGTTCGGTTAAATGGGGGTCGAACTGGCTGCCACCCCCTTCCCGGATAATCTTCATGGCTTCTTCGTGGGTAAAAGCCTTTTTATAAGGGCGTTCAGAAATAAGGGCATCGTAGACATCGGCAATAGCCATCATCCGTGCCTGCAGGGGGATTTCTTCTTCCCGCAGCTGATCCGGATAGCCTTTGCCGTCCCATCTTTCATGGTGCCTAAGAGCTAAAATTTTGGCATAATCTAAAAAGGCTTGGCTGGGGACTCTTGCCTGCAGCCTGTCCAGCAGCATATCGCCAAACCTGACGTGGAGCTGCATATCTGCCCGTTCTTCCGGGGTGAGACGCCCGGGTTTAAGCAAAATGTTGTCTTTAATTCTTATTTTGCCAATGTCGTGTAAAACAGAGGAGCGTAGGAAGGCTTCTTTATCCCAGCTTTGAACTTCCAAAGCGTAGCGTTCGCTCTCCTTCATGGCGTCCAGGAGAGCTTTTAAGTATTTCTGAACTCGCTCCACATGATGACCGGTCTCTTCGTCACGAAATTCGATAACCTCCGCTGCCCACATGATGACTGCACTTTGCAGATTGGTAATCTCCTCCGTCCGCTTATGTACCATCTCCTGTAGGTTGTTGTTAAAGTCCTGCAGCTCGTTCCTTTGAGCTTTCATAATTAAATGAAGCTCTACCCGTTTACGCAGCAAAGGTTGGGAGAAAGGCTTCGTGATATAGTCTACCGCCCCTAAGGAGAGTCCGTAGAGTTCGCTTTCCATCTCGCTTTTGGCGGTGAGAAAGATAACCGGAATATCTTTGGTGGCAGGGTTAGCTTTAATCTCCTGCAAAACTTCGTAGCCGCTCTTATCGGGCATTTCAATATCCAGCAAGATAAGATCGGGTTGAAGCTTAGGGAGGGTCTCCAGCAGCTTTTCGCCAGAAGGGATAGTTATGACAGAGTATTCATCCTGCAGAGCGACTTTGCCTGCGTTTAAGTACATAATATTGTCGTCCACTAAAAAGAGGAGCTTTTTACTCATCCCACTACCCCCATAGTAGATTCTTCGCCATCTAAAGGGCGGTATCCCGCTAAAAGCTCTATCTTGCTAGATAGGGGCTACCTACCCTGTAGCTCCTAAGGGCAGAGTCCCCCTTGGTCTAAAAAACTCCCTCCTCTAAGGGGAAGGAGTTTTTTGACCATATAAAACCTGTAGAAGCCTACATGTATCACGCTCTGGTGATGCTTGGCATCATGTTGTATTACTCCAAAAAGTCTGCTTCAATGGCGGCAAAGAGTTGGTCGGCTAAAGCAACCCCTTTAGCAGTAAGCTCGTTAATTTCCAACAGCAGCCCCTCGTAAAAGCCAGCATCTTCGATAGATGCCAAGTTAATAAGCACATTAACCCTGGCTGCCAACAAAGCGGCACGGAGCCCCTGTACCCCACAGGCGATATCGCTAATGGCGATGGTGGAGGAGATAGGTGCCAGCTCTTGCTGAAGCTGCAAGCAGCGGTAAGCTGTCTGCATGATGAGCAATGGGATACGGCAAGCGTTTTGTAACGCGCTTTGCAGGATAGCTTCTTTCGCCGCTTTCTCATCTGTAGTTTCAGCTTTGATACCGTAGGCTGCTGCCAAAGGAGCAAACTCTTCGGCATCCCGGTCGATCATCAGTAAAAGCTCTTCCTGCAGGCGGGTAAGTTCCTCCTGGATACGCAAGTGATCCGCTTCGTAATCGGCATAGCGCCTCTTCCCCAAGGTAAGCTGGATGACCATATTACCTAAGGCGGCTCCCAAGGCACCCCAGAGGGCGGCAGCGCCGCCCCCGCCGGGTACCGGGTCCTTACTGGCTAAGCTGGACACAAACTGGCTGCAGCTTAGTAAACGGAGTTTACTTTCTTCCCTTGAAATATCCGGCATCTTTCCGAACTACTCCAACCCAGCTTCGAAGATGGCATTGAAGAGGAATTTGTGCAAGTTGTGGGCTTGGGCCCGGTAAACCGGGTTGAAACCAAACATGGCAACCTTGCCTTTACCGACAGGGATTTGCACCAGGGCGCAACGACCTCTTAAGAGCTGCTGAGGGTCGTAGATCCAGCCGGAGACCAGCGGGTTGTCGCTGGGGTAGAACATGAGACGATCCCCTTCGTCGACGATGAAAGCAGGGGAGCGCTGGAACCAGATGGCCTCTTCTTCCTGGGCACCCCAGGTGAGAGGATGCTGGTTGTCCACCTTAACTTTGAGCAAAGAACCAGGCACAAAGAAGTCGATCCGGCGCCCTTCAGCACTGATGGTATCTTCCCGGCCTCTCCCTTCCCGCTCGGGGACATTGCGGTCGACTAAGGCGTTATCGATAGGTAACCCAAAGATATTGGTAGCATAAACAGTGGAATTATCGGAAACGATGAGGCGTCCGCCAGCTTCCACGAACTCCTTAATGGCAGCAGCTCCGGCTTCCCCTAAACCACCGGCGTAGGGAGGAGGCGCCATTCTCTCGTTCATACCGTCACGAATTTGCCGGTTAGCCATGGAGGGGATCATCAGGACATCAATTTTTTCTGCCAGGTTGCCGGAGGTAATATCTTCGTTATGTAAGGAAACGTAAGGGATACCAAACTGCTCTAAGGTAAAGCGCGTCCAGCCTTCATCCATGGAGCCAGTCCAGCTTTTGTAAAGACCAAAGCGCACAGGTTTCTGGGTAACCATCTGGGCACCGCAGTTGGGGCTGTTTATATCACAGGAGGAGATTTTTAAGCCCTTAGCAGACCATTTAGCCAGCTCAGCTTCCACACCCTCTTGGGCAGGAATTGCCCAGGTACCGGCGGGACAGTCGGCTGCACCACAGGCAATACGTTTCACGGTAAACCCTTGGGCAAGCAGTTGGGCAGCGCAGGTGAAGGCAGCGTTCTCGAAGGGGGAGATAAGATAATAGCCGGCTTTAGCGGGCATTTCCTGGGCGAAGGAGGGCAGCTCTTTAATCGGTTTGAGCTTCAGTTCCTTGATGCAATCTAAATGCTCGGCTTCCACGCCCATGAGAATATTTAAGGTATGGGAGGTGACATCGTAGGGGCGTTGGGGAGGACCACCTGGGTAGCTACGCAGGTCGGGGTAAGCTTGCTTCTCTAAAAGCTGTTTGGCAAAGATATAATAAGGCTGGTTAGCGGGAATGACGTAGCTTCCTACAGGGTACTTCTTGCCGCCAATTTCAAACTCTTCCTCCAGCAGGGAGAGTTCCACCATAGCAAACTGCATAACTTCCAGCAGAGCCTTCAGAGCCAAGGGCGAGCGTTGCTCTTTGGAGAGAATAATGCCCAGTGGGGCCTCAGTCCGCTCCACTGCCCGTTTGCCAATCTGGTAGAAGTTTCTCAGCCAGGTGTCCCTATAGCGGGCAGCATGACCGAGACAGGCATAGCTGGCTATCTTTTCATACTCGACGATATCGCTAAAGTGCCAATCGCCACCAGGCCAAACCTCCGGGAAGTTCCAGGAACTCTTTTTAGCATCATAGCCGATACCAGCCCCCAACTCCTCAAAAGAAACCTTGACCGGAGTGGCAACGCGCACCGAAGCAACCTCGGAGAGGATACGGATACCGGCGTGGCTGTGCTGGTATGCCCTGGCAGGTGTCCAGGCGTCGTACATAGCATGGATGACTACACCCTTTTTTCCTTGAGCGGTGAGCTCGTTCGCCATGCTGCTCCCCATCCAGATAACGTTTTGTTGCAGGATGGGATCCAGGTTGGGCTCGATGGGGTCGATAAAGGGAGGAATATAGATGCGAGCTGCGTTGGAGCCCATCTGATGCATATCGTAAACAATTTGGGGGTGCCAGACATTGTGGATATGCTCCACGGTGTTACGGTTCTCCGCCTGGGTGAACATATACCAGTCCCGGTTGTTGTCGTGACCCACATATTTTTGGTAGAGCCAAGGCATGGAGCCGCCTTCCCACTGGGTATCCAGGTTTTTGTAGTACCAGTCGCAGACCATTTGGTGGCCATCGGGGTTGAGAGAAGGAACCAGGAGGAAGATGACGTTATCCAGGATAAGGTCGGCGTGGGGTGCGATGCCTGCAGCCATTTCGTAGGCTAGGGTGATGCTGCACTGGGGTCCGCCGATCTCGGTGGCATGGATGCCGCAGGAGATCATGGCGACGGACTTACCTTCGGCGATGAGCTTTTGGGCTTCCTCGTGGGAAAGACCCCGGGGATCTGCTAAACGAGCCTGAATTTCCCGGTAGTGATCCAGCTTAGCCATATTTTCCTCACTGGTGATGACTAAGTAGATAAACGGTTTTCCTTCAGTGCTCAACCCTGCCTCCACCAGCTTGACTCTGGGAGAAGCTGCCGCCAGCTGCTGGAAATAGCCCAGCATAGCTGTCCAATCCGCCAGCTTGCGGTCGGCACCAGGCTCGAAACCTAAGAATTCGAGAGGGCTCTTGAACTCTGGCATGCCTTATACCTCCTATTGTTTTTGTTAACGAAACAATATTACTTTCGCTTTGACTAAACTGTTTTCCTTCGTAGCAATGCTAAAAGAGTCCCTTGATTGTCCCTTTTTCATCCACGTCAATAGCCTCGGCGGCAGGAACCCTGGGTAAACCCGGCATCCGCATAATGTCACCGGTTATGGCGACAATAAAACCGGCGCCGGCTGCTAAAACCACCTCTCGCACCGTAATGCGAAAATCGGTAGGACAGCCTAAAATACGGGGGTCATCGGTGAGAGAATACTGGTTTTTAGCAATGCAGATAGGCAGGTGACCATATTCCAGGTCGACAATTTTATCCAATTCCCGTAAAGCAGCCGAGGTAAAGTCTACGCCGGCGGCGCCATAAACCTTGGTGGCGACTGCGGTTATTTTATCTACGGGAGCCATATCATCGGGGTAGAGGAAGTCGAAGTTAGGTGCGCCTCCTTCGCAGAGACGTATCACCGCTTCTGCCAGAGCGACGCCACCTTTGCCGCCCTCTGCCCAGACGTCGCTTAAGGCGACTTCAACGCCATAGTTGCGGCAAGCCTGGGCAATCAACTCCAGCTCGGCTGCCGTGTCAGTGTTGCGACGGTTGATGGCAACCACCGTGGGGAGGTGATAAAGCTGGGTCATGTTATGCACATGCTTAAGGAGGTTAGGTAAACCAGCCGCCAGAGCCTCCAAGTTTTCCTCGGCTAAATCTTCCCGCTCCACCCCGCCGTTATATTTAAGGGCACGGACAGTGGCCACAATAACCACAGCATCAGGTTTTAGCCCGGCTTTGCGGCACTTGATGTCGATAAATTTTTCGGCACCCAAGTCGGCACCAAAGCCGGCTTCGGTGATAGCATAATCGGCTAAGTGCATAGCCATTTTGGTGGCAACAATGGAGTTGCAACCGTGGGCAATGTTAGCAAAAGGTCCGCCGTGGATAAAAGCGGGCGTTCCTTCCAAGGTCTGCACCAGGTTGGGCTTCAGGGCATCTTTGAGCAAGGCAGCCATGGCGCCCTGGGCTTTCAGGTCGCGAGCATAAACCGGGTCACCGTCGTAGGTATAGGCCACCACAATATTTCCCAGCTTTTCTTTGAGATCGACGATATTGTTCGCCAGACAAAAAGCTGCCATAACCTCGGAAGCCACGACGATGTCGAAGCCATCTTCCCGGGGGAAGCCGTTGCTACGCCCTCCCAGTCCGTCCACGATGAAGCGCAACTGGCGGTCGTTCATATCCATACAACGACGCCAGGTAATACGGCGGGGGTCAATTTCCAAAAGGTCGTCGAAGTAGATATGGTTGTCGATCATGGCTGCCAGGAGGTTGTTGGCAGCGGCGATGGCGTGGAAGTCGCCGGTAAAGTGGAGGTTAATGTCTTCCATAGGCACTACCTGGGCGTAACCTCCGCCGGTAGCTCCCCCTTTAACGCCGAAGACCGGTCCCAGAGAAGGCTCCCGCAGAGCGATGGCTGTTCGTTTCCCCAGGTGCTGCAGAGCATCTCCTAGACCAATGGTCGTAGTGGTTTTTCCTTCCCCTGCCGGGGTAGGGTTGATGGCCGTAACCAGGACTAACTTGGCTTGGTGAGCGCTGGGAGTACGCAGCAGGTTGTAATCTACCTTGGCTTTGTAGCGCCCATACATGTCGATTTGTTCTTCTTGTAGCCCCAACCTTTTAGCGATTTCACGAATGTCTTGCAAGGTTGCCTCCTGGGCGATTTCAATGTCAGATTTGAAAGCCAATAAACCCACTCCTTGTTACTTTTGTCCTTTTTATTTCGCTCACTGCTACGGATAAACCTGCAGGGATTATATTACCAAATACGGAATATAGTCTTACTTCTGCCCTGACAAGTCTGAGTATCTGTGGTCCTTGTGGTTGTAGGAAGCTTAATTGCAAGAACATATCTTAATTCGCCGAAGAGCGCACTCTTAAGGCGAGGCTGAAGACTTTGTCTTCAGCCTAGAGTACTGGGAGTATGATCGTATGTATATGCTGTTGGCTATGGGACTAATCGTAGGCTCATTTTTAAATGTGGCACTTTACCGCTGGCCTCGGGAGCTCTCCGTGGTTGCCCCTCGCTCCCACTGTCCCCATTGCGGTACTACTTTGGCTTGGTACGACCTCATTCCGGTACTTTCGTATTTGCTGCTCCGGGGGCATTGCCGCTACTGCCAAGTGCCTATTGCCCGACACTATCTATGGTTAGAGTTAAGCAATGCCGCTCTTTGGTACTGGGTAGCGGCCCTGGAGCCCTTGGGGCTATCTTATCCCTTTTCCTGGCAGCTTTGCAGCAAGCTGCTTTTTACTTCGGCTTTGCTGCTAATAGCCGTCATAGATTGGGAAACCTTTATTATCCCCGACCCTTTAAACCTCTTTATAGCTGGGCTGGCGTTACCTGGAGCATTTTTAGAGCATACTCTGCTCTGGCACGAGCGTCTGAGGGGAGCTGCCTGGGGTGGAGGTATATTATGGGGGATTGCTTATATCTTCCGGCGTCTGCGCCACCGGGAAGGTATAGGCGGGGGCGACATAAAAATGATGTTCGCTTGCGGTTTATTACTAGGGTCTAAAAAAATTCTTACGGCTTTAACTCTGGCACCTTATATAGCTCTTGCCATGGTTGGACTATGGTGGCTAAGAGGTAGCAAACCCAACCTTAAGCAACCCATCCCCTTTGGTCCTGCTCTGGCACTAAGCACCTTTCTTGCCGCCTCCTACAGCGAGGAGCTGGGGCAATGGTTTTGGGCGCTCCTACTCTGATAGATGGGGGCTACCCGCCCCCAAACCCCTGGATGCTCCCACCCCACGCACATGTGCGCGGGGACCCCGGGTCCAGTAAGTGTGCACACATTTAAGCGGGACGATTACCATCGTCCCCTACGATGGATTGGCGATGGATTTTCGTAGGGGCAGATGGCAATCTGCCCGTTGATGCGGAGTAGAAGCCCGCATCTATCATGCTCTGGGTAAACGCAAT
>Ga0123353_10006498_pt1 | contig 15575 bp, 13 predicted proteins | sample TergutLab28metaG_3_FD_92763 | JGI IMG/M metagenome (GOLD analysis project Ga0123353, IMG submission 92763) | Labiotermes labralis P3 segment gut microbial communities from Petit-Saut dam, French Guiana - Lab288 P3 | ecosystem: Host-associated > Arthropoda: Insects > Digestive system > Gut ... | reverse complement strand
TGGCAGTCAGATTTTCATGATTTTATATTTGTTGTGCACAGCTTATTCGTGTAATCGTGTCTATGTATAGAGAACAGGACCATGTGGCATGATTTGTAGGTAAGATGTGGCCCTAGTAAGTGTGTATAGAGTCAAAAAAGTCCGTCTAACACATAGCATATGTTTAAAGCCAGATACCTTAGTTTGAAAAGTAGTGTCATTCTCCGCAAAAATTTACAACAAAAAAAGAGAGGTTATATCAGAACATGCTTCATCAACTCAGTTCAGTCATGTGACGTAACAAAATACACTTTTGTTCTAATCAGTGCCTTATGTGGACATGGGCTAGATGACTGTCCAGATGCAAAAAATTATTTTTATGATCGATTCTTTATTGCATTTTTAATGTTTTAAGGTAAAGGTAAAGTTGCCCACATACTTAAGGATCTCACCATGAAAAAAAGTATGGGGAGGAGTGGAGGTGTCATTCCATACACTCATAAACTTTTTTATTAGATGGAGGTGCATGGTCATGTATACTGTCAGACCACTGTCTTTGAAAGAGAGCCTGTGGTGTTTATTGGCTAGGCTAGGTTGATTTGAGAGTTGCTCAGGAATAGTGGAGAAAAGCCTGTGCCTCTGTAGGAGACTGTCAGCTCAGTATGACTGAATTACCTATGCTTCTCGTTTTTATTTACGTAAATCTAGTAGCATAAACCATCTGCACCAACATGTAATGTATGTGCTGTACTTTGACTATTATCTTATCACCTTGAGATGCTTACATTATCATCATATAGTTGTCAATGGAATGCCACCTGTAAGGTCTTATTAAAACATGTAATGTTTGTTAATATTGCCATGTATTGTATATCAGTCATATTTTCTAATGTGCAAAATATTAGCTGAGTCACCTAGTGACACATACTGTTTGCTGATGCTGTGTATGCATTACATGTTAAGTGCAGTTGATGACTAATACAATAAAATTTGAAAAATGTACTAGAATGGTACACAGTCAGTTAAGTTTATAATTTCATGTGTTTCAATTACAAAGGAAAATGGCAGGCTCCAACTAAACTGTTTCTTTCTGATAAACAGTTCACTTTATATTTGTGCAGATCTCTGCTTATGTCTATCCTGTAATACAACAGAACTAATTTCACACTTAAGGGTACGCATAATGGAGGTACCTCATGTTGAGGATGATAACTGGGTGAGAGAACCTGCAGTTTAACTCAATATTTACTGTTCTCAGTGTCTGAACTGCAGTGCAGGTAAAGGTTTCGGTTGAAGCACAGAATAGTTTACAACCGCAATATGTTGCTGCCCACTATGTGTGAATGAAAGTCTGCTGTCTTGCACTGAGACCAGAATTTCTTCAGAGACAGCAAAATTATAGTGGTTTATTCACAGGACCTTTTATTAATGAAAGCTGTGCTTTACTTTTACTGAAGCTGACAAAAAAATTCTCACTGCAGTACACTGTTCTGATTCTGGCAGTCATTTTCAAACGGTAGGATAGTTTTTAAAATTCTCAGTTAATTGTTTTTGTGTTTTTAAAGATAAAAATATGCAGTAAACAGCCAGTGACAGAAATGGAATGGTAATAAGTTAGTATATTATTAGAAAAGTTTTTCTCTGTGGCTCTCGTGGTTTCCATTATGTTTTGATGTGCCCTCATGAACACACATAAGTTTACATGGTCCTGATCTAGGTAATACTTCTCCATTGCATATGGGGACATTTTTACAGTTGAATAATGCAGATACACAGGTGATTTACTGCCCCAACACCTTACAGCTGTTGAATAATGAATCGTGATTAAGGGGAAAGTTTGTTTTGTGTTTGTAGTGTACCACTGGAAAAGTCTTGAATTTGTCAATAGTTCTCAGACTGCTTCCACTTTCAATTGCTTAGAGACCAGTGTATGTATATAAATATCCAAATGAATCATCCTGTGTGAAATTGTGATTCTTCTTTAATCTTTTCTGGGTTTGAGCTAACGTAAAACCTTCTTTGAGGAAATATTCTAGGAAGTGTTACATTGGAATACTCAGATTAGGTATACATTGTTTCTTCATCTGATTGATAAATGATTGGTAAATCTACTTTGATAACACTTTAGCTTGTTATCCAGGCATATGTTTTTTTTATTCATTTGTGAAAAATGACTGTGGATCCAACAGTGATAATCTTCATATTGAAGAAAAATGTTCCTGACAAGTTCTGACAGTGGGCATATTTTTTATGTCAGGAATTTCTGAGCATTGAACATTTTGTATGTAAAATTTGCTTGAACTGAGAAACAGCTTCAGGTTTTAAGTATTATCATAATTCTGATACCATGTATCAATTTATTTAATGAGTACAATGTGATGTTGAGAAATATCTACTGTGTAAAGATTAACTGCATTGGCTTTAGAAGCAGGAAACCTAGCTACATATTTTAAAATATTTTTGGATTATCAATATAAATGTTTAATGTAGATTTAGCTGAAGTTAATAAAGAGTTCATGTTGTAGAAGTTCCACCACATTTGACAGAGAAGCCATGTGAACAGTGATGAACTACTTCCAGTGTTCTGCATGTCAGTTAGCTTGAAAAATCAGCACAATATGTAACTTGTCAGCTCTTGTGGTGTCCACAATTCATTTGCTTCAATTTAAATATTAACTGTCTCCTCTCTCCCATAATGACATAATAATTTGTCATCATGTCTGTGTAATATATGATGTCTGTCTTTTTTGTACATAAATTCTTGTTCTTTTTTGTACAAGAGAATTATGTAACTATAGAAACCAGAAAGGCCGTGTTTTCTGGAAATAAATTATTGTTGGGAGATCAATCAGATGGAACCAAGATTATTGTACTAATGCATCACAGTCCAGTCTCTTGCCTTATTTTTTCCACACACGTGACAAGACTGTGGAAGGCCACTTCTGACATGGAAGTACCCATAACATGGGATTTTATTTACTCTTCATGATAAAGTTTCCAGCTGTGCACCCAGAATTTTTTACTGTTGTGTGGTGGGCGGCCTGACCCTGATGCTGTATGTAATTTGTGCTTGATCTGCAAAATTTGTTATAAAAATCATGTTAAATGTGACTGTAATCACAAGGTCTAATCTTTCGAGATAATTTTTTTTTTTTTTGTTAAATTTCAGTTTGGGGTTTGGGGGAGGGGTGCTGCAGCTGTGATGTTGCACAGTTTCACATACCTTAGCATTTTACAGAAGTTAGGGAATAGGATGTTAAACAATGGAACAAAATTTTAATATTGATGATCACTGAAAATGAACCCGGTGCCCATTATGCACAAAGATGGGGAGCAAAATAAAAAAATTAATGTGATTAAAAGTTATCAAAAGTATGTGTACAAATTATGTTACAAAGGAAATGTGCTTGCAGAACCTGTGAATGTCCTCCACAAATCACAATTTGAATGCCACGGTTTTATTAATACATTGTTGATGGTGAATGAATGAAATGTGAGCATGGAGCATTTGTGGGATGATGCTGATGGGAAAGGCAAAAGCACTTGGAGAAAAACCTGTTTCAGTGCTACTTTGTCTACCAGAAATCTCACATGGGCTATGGGATTGAACCTGGGCCCCTGCATTGACATGGTGACAACAAAGCAAACTAACCTGAGCAAAATGTTGTGCTTACTGATGAAAGATATATAGCAAATTTTATTACATCTGGAATATCATTTTTCTATATTGTGATTGCCAATGCTATTTGGTTGGGAAAATTAGATGCATTTGAAGGATCAGAAGTCAAGGATTGAGATAACTAGCTTACACCACAGTAAGTGTCAAGTGGGCAAGAAATTCCGTGCTTTTGTGGAACCTGAAATTTAAGTGCAATGTTAAGTAGCCCACAGATGCACCATTTTGAACCAACTGAATCCAGTCCAAGCCTTCACAGTGTTTTCACCTAAGGTAATTATTATAAGGCCCAAATATTCGTAGGACCCACGGTAGGGTTTTTACCCTGGGACTTTATAACCAAAATGATGTCTGCATTTCTGTATTTGGTCATATTGCATCAGAGTTGACAGTACACATTATGGCAGATCGTGATCACAGAAAGGTGCCACATGTTTAGGCTTCAGGTCTTCATTTTCGTGACCGTCACGACGTAAAAAGCGCCGAAACGCGAGGCATGGTTACAAACATCAATAAGGGATAGGTTTTTTGAGGTTTGATTTTAGTTTCTGAAACTGAAATTCAATTTGCAAATATTCATGAGTGTCGGTCCTTGACGTCTCATGTCAGTGACATACAACAAGGTTGTGAGCTATACATAAAAGTAACGCTTCAGGGTTTCATTGTGGCGTATGCTTTTGAATGCGGTGATGAACCATGGGGTTCCACAAAATTTTTTGAGAAGCTGACAACTTGTTGGCTTCTCAGGGAGGACGCTACTCCGTGGAGTTAGTTGTAGTTTCATTGTACTGACTCAACTCCCGGCTGCCATGTAGTGCTGCCACAAAACGAATGTGCTGCACCTTGGGCATTCCATTTTCGTAATGGTACGAGAAACTGAAATCACCCTGATGACTCTGAAGCCAAGCCTTTCCTTTTCTGGGATGATAAATGGCGTAAGTTGGTAGTTGGTTATCAATGTTTCGGGACAACCTGTTGAGGCTATCAATCTACGCCGCGTAACATACCTGAAGAGTGAAGGCCTAAACTACACTACGACGAAACCTTGAAATCTCTTAACCATGGATCAGAGTAACTGTCACTTCACTTACTCTCCTTATGTTGGCAACCCTCATGCCCCAGGTGCAGTAAATATCCTAATGCACAACCGGCGGCGCCTGTTTGGATGACGTTTGAATTCCTTATTATAAATAGTGCTGATATTATGAATAGAAGAATATTCTGAAATGAATGAAGAATGACAAACAGTTTGGTAGGGCATAAGCGTACCTCTTCTTCTGTTGGTTCCCTCTGCATTTCTTATTATCGCGCACAACCCTTAAAAGAATACAGTTTATGGTACCGTCACTTCATATTGTGGAACAGTCTTACCTAAGCATACGCGATTGAGAATATGACGTGTGACGTAAGTCGCGGAAATTATTTAAAGACATAAACATACATTGCACTAACTGCACCACTGTGTTCAAGATTTTGTGTCTCAAATGTTATACGGTATAACAGCATTCTGTTATATCAATGCATGAAGGCTTGTAAATGAATTTGGCATATGTCAAAGTAATTTACATAGTTCTGTAAAATGGTGATAAAATTAAGCAAAAATAGTGGCTCTTTCCCTGGGGGTAAAATGACGAACGTGAAGCTGGTCACTCACATCCATCTTGTGCTGGGATCAAGAATGCGTAGAGCTATACCTCCACTCTCCCATACGCTTTAATGTCTTGCACAGAGAAAACTAACTTTTTAAAGTGATATGGTGAATGTGCTGACATTCATATGTCAAAACTTTAATAACCACCACTTACCAGCATATATATATATATATATATATATATACTTTTTAAGTGTTATTTGTTATGGACAACAAGGAAAGTTGCCGAACAGACTCTTACATACACAGTCTCAACAGTCGCTGTACAAATGTATACCCATCCACCACTGACAGAGCATCTGTTATATATATATATATAAGAGATGCATTGACCAGAACATTCTAATTATTGTAGATAAAAATACTGAATGCAAGTCACATTACAGCTAAGTATGTCAGTATCTCTGTAAAGTGGCTATTGAGATGTGGCATACAGTATAGGTGAAAGTGAAAGATGTTAGTTTCATTGGCCAAATAATAATCTCAGTAAATATATAAAAAAAGTTAGCTGTTCCGAAATGAAGGTATTCTCTACTCTTACACCTGCCACCAACAGTTTAAATCATAATATACTCGTATGTCAGCCTGTATGAAAGGAATGTCTGTCTTGCTGCTTCTGCTCTGTACAAGAGTTTTCTTCATTGAAATTCTCATCTGTAAAATGGCAATGGTTCAATGATTGAATTATTTTTGTGGCTCTAAAAATGTTATTATTACATATTTATATTTGAAACAGTATTGCGTTTGAGGATTCATGTCTTCTGGGATGTGGGTGTTGTGTCATTGGGTGACTTTCTGAAGGATTATGGTGCCTTCATCTTCAAGGATCACCCATTGACATGCTGTCATATAACAGAAGACTTGAATCCTCAACAGCTATTTTGTGAGAACATCAAATCTCACACTATTATATTTGATGATGATAAGTCTGACATTACTGGCTAACAGTTTTTAGTTCTGTGAAGTATCTGTGGGTTATAAATAACTTGCAGTCGTATTCTATTCTGTTCTGTGCTATTGTACTCTTTATTTCAAGGATATATGACATTCTTCTGCATGGTGTAGATCTGGGGTTTCCAAGCTTTTCAACCATGGCCCAGAATTGTACGTCACATAGACCTTGCAACCCAAGTAGAATCAATACATGCTGAGCAACCAATTTAAGCCATCAAGCTCACTTTATTATTTTTGGAGTTCATGGCCTCTCAGAAGGTTGGTTTCAGAATCCCTAGTCTAGACGCAGACTGTTCAACCACAGACTCTGAATATTTGTATGTTGGCAGATGGGCCTACTTATGAAATGTTCTTTCTGCAAGATGAGGCCAAAATCATGATGTGTGACTGAAAGCTGCAGCATTTAGGAGGTTGTGTTTGAACCCATCCAGACCTGAACTTTATACCTGGGACAGAAAAGCAGTGCAATTGGTGAGTAGAGTGAATGCCAACATTTACATTTAGCTGAATGTGTACAACAAGCATATATGCCACTGTATCACCATGACTTTATCAAGTCATTTAGTCCCAGGTTTGTATGAAAATAACAGTGGCATGTTAAGGAACTGGGCTTCATGCAGTAGTTTATGTGTGGAGTGTGTATGCTTATCAGAATGACAACCCTGTGAATGAAATTTAAAAATTTATATTTAATTTGGTCCCTTCCAACTAATTAGGCATATGGATTGTCAGATTGGATTCAATTCAGTCAAGAGTACAATGAGTTACATTTTCTGTAGAGTTAGTCCATTTTCTGATGGGATATTAAGAGGGTTTTTGTATGTATTCTTAGGTATAGCACACAGAGCACTGCCACTGGTCATGTGAATCAAATTTAAGGAAGCACCAATGTGATTTCATGTTTACCAGGGAGTAGCCATGTTTAAAAGTTGCACTTTCACCATCCAAGTATTGCTTTCATGTGAGTAGTATTATTGTCAGGAATTCTGTGCATTGGAAAAGGTATAAAATGTGTATAGGTGACAGGTATTTGAAGAGTGTTTTCTGGGATGTGATACTGGGAACTCTGGTAGAAATTTAGTGACATTTCAGAGGAATGCTGTGTCTACATCTTCATGGTAGATCCACATCTCAGCTCCTCTTCTACCCTGAAGGTGGAATCAGAGGGTTTAACCTTAGTGCCAGTAAACATTTACTATTCTGCACAAAGTCATACATAGTCATCACTGTAAGCGTGTCAAATTTCACAGTTTATGGAATTTCAGTTGCATACTGCACATGACTGTAGAAGCAGCTATCTCTGCAAAGCAGAAGGAATTATTATGAACATGCTGACATCAGTGTTTTTAGAGTGCTTGAAAGAAAAAGAAAGTAGCCAGTGTGAGAAAGAGGAGTGATAGATCTGTTCTCTGCACAAGAGTGTTCACATTGACTTGGTCTGTGACAGCAAATCTGTTCTCAAAACTGAATTGTGAATTATTCATTTACAGTAAACAAACATTAAATGCAGCAGCATCTAATCATTCTTAGGTGATACCTGAGTAAAGCTGTCTCTTTGCTTAATAAAGAATCATGCTACTGTAACCTTGGCACTTGATGGGAGAGAGTAGCCAGCTTTGTAACCTGGCCACTTTAACCCCACTGAGTGAATTCCAGTTAGGGTGCTTACAGTACAGAAAGCTGTATAAGTTAATGTCAGTCTGGGTACTGCACGGTCTAAATTTACTTCTTTATTGCTAATAATACCAACAAGGTGGAGATACAAACTTGTGGGGTGGGAATAACAGTTTGCCATTTACAACTGGACACTTTGATTGTGTGGACAGTTCCCTGGAATTTTTTTTTTTTTTACATATTTTATTATTTTATGACCCTGGAAGTTATGCAGCATTTATGCATGTCAGTCTTTTGTAAATTACTTCTTCCTCCTCAATCTCATTAATCCCACACCCACTGTTGGCAATACTGCCATCATGCACCATGCTGTGTAGCAGGTGGATCATTTTTTTGGATGATCATGATACAGTGCAATGCAGGTTGCTAGTGTTATCCAAATAATATGCCAAGCATGTATAGCAGTGATCATTATCATAATCACCACATCATCATCTGTATTATAGTGGTCAATTCTAGCTTCTGGACCTGACCCAGCTGTCTCATCATCAATCTACCAAGACATCGTTTTCCTCACTGCTGGTAGGCCTGTCTGTACACATGCTTATTATTAGATAGTATTCTACTCTTTTGGAACTCTTCAAATAATTATTTCTATCATTTTGTTTTTGGGCTCAAAACATTCAGTCTCCCCCTTATCTACTTATTCTGTTGATCTGTACCTGTAGTACTACTCTGTGAAGAAATTTCAATTTGTTGAGCTAGATTTGTGAATACTGATGAATCAGTATAACTACATACAGATTTTGTGTGGATATAAATAAGTTTATGAAAGATAGGTAGGGTTATTTTTTATGTTAACATTTACATAGCTGGATAGTAAGCAAACTTTCACAACTTACAGGCAGAAGAAATCTACAACAGAAGAAATTAAGTATAGAAATTGAATTCAAATTGCCTAAATTTTTTCATTTTAAATTTCCCCTAGGCCTCACTGAATACACATACCAGAGAGTATTACTTACTTATGTACTTACTTCATGGAGCAGAATCCTTCTTGAGAAGCTAACCACTTTTCAGCTAGTCAAGAAATTCCCCTCATTTTATGGTACCTAAAGGTTCATTACCGCATTCACAAGTATCCGCCACCTGTCACTATCCTGAGCCAGCTCGATCCAGTCCATACCCCCACGTCCCACTTCATGAAGTTCCATCTTAATATTATCTTCCTACTTACGCCCGTGTCTTCCAAGTGGTCTCTTTCCTTCAGGTTTCCCCACCAAAACCCTGCATACACCTCTCTTCTTCCCCATACATATTACATTACCAGAGATTATATGATGAAATAAAACTGAAAGAAATGTAAAATGAGGAAATAAAGGGTGTTTGAAGAAGGATTACACAGCAGTCTGATGAGGTGGTAATGAAAACAATTAGAATGAAGAATGTAGAGGCTGAGTAAGGAATATGATGAAGAGGTTAGGAATGGGTAAGGATGAATTACAGAAGAATGAAAGTGTAATGGAGAGCTTCAGTACAATGAGGAATGGTAGAAAAAAGTGGCAACTAACTAATTAACTAGTTGCATGGTACAAAGTGTTTCTTGAGAAGCTAACAGGTCCCCAGCTAGTGGATAAATTACACACATTTTATTAAACCCGTTGGTTCATTACCATGTTCACAAGAATTAGTTCCTAATCTAAGCCAGCAGTATCCAGAACTTTGTTACTGGATACTGCTTACATAAGAATCTGGGAATCTGACAATGTGTTTTTAATTAAACATACTGTATTTGCAATTATCATATGCACCTTGCCAAGATTTTGAAGCTGTGAAAGGTGTTTATTTCAAGATGTAACATGTATATTGTGGTAGCTTTGGAGCTGTAAAGTCATACATTCACAAACTGCATTCACTTCATCGGCAGCCACACTCGGCCACTACCATGTCCTGGTAACTGAAGCGATATGTGAGGACTCCTTTCTGGTCGACATAGAGCACAGAGATGGGCTCTAGTCGTGTGGGAACACAACAAGCCCGGGATACCTTGCCTGGGGACACACTGTGCAGGAGAGTCTGGACAATGGCATGTTTTGTTGGGGACAGATGCTCACTCACGGGAAAGAAACATTTGCCAGTGCACTGGAATGCCTGAAATAACAATAATGCAAAATTAGAATATTAGGAGCAAAATATAGGTTGCATTAAAATATGAAAATTAAAACTGAAGTTAGAAACAATTAAACATAAACATGTTCCTGTAGCTTATGAAATTATTTAATAATTACATTAACAGTTGCAAAATGTTAGTCTGAAGGAAGAACATAGTTTAGAAAAATACTTGGATGTAGAAGAGATTATGTCAGTGGAGAAGTGTGCGATTTGTGCACCTCACCCAATGTAAGGGTAGTGAAATCAGGGAGGTTATGTTCAGCTGAACATGTAGCAGATTTTAATTGGCTTTGACTTTCTCAGGTGGGTTTATTCACATATATCGGTAGTCAGTGTATATCACTAGAGAGCTGAAATGGATACTTGGCAAGTTGAGTACTTGTAAAGTAGTTTTAAATCAAGGGTTACACTTCTGAACTGATCTGTGAAGAAGCATGGAATCCTTTCGTGTGAATTCATGTAAGTCATTTCATAGAAACACAATGTTGCTTGCATTGATTTATGTAGGAGGAAATATGTTGATATAATTGAAGAGTAAGGAGTATGTGACATAGAGCAGTGCTTCCAAAACTTTTCTTACTACAAAATTCCACACCAAAATCTGCATGTATATTCAAAAGCACCAAGTCTGGATCTTAGATGTCACTGAATGAGGGTTATCATGGCCTTTCTCAGCTCCTCCAGGCAAATACCATGACATGTCTTGAAGCAGATTATGACTGCTTCATCCCCCAGCTTACTTGCAAGTGAGTGTTTCTTATACAGAAAAAAGTACCAGTAATCAGCTCTGACAAACAGGTAGAGAAGTAGGCAGTATTTTTAAAAATTATTTTAAATAAGGTAAAATCTAGAGAAAAGTTACACAGTGTTGCACTGTGGAAGTCAGCACTACATTTGAATTTTGGCTTTTTTTAATACTTCTTGTATTGGACACAAACACACACATTATATATTGTGTTTTTTTGGTTTATATGAGGGGGTGCTGATAAGTCCTTAGTCCGACAAGGAAGGAAACAAGCTACAGTGACCAAACACGGGATTTATTCAACATATTCCCCACGAAGCTTAATACACTCCTTAGCCTGTTGCTCTAACTTTTGTAAGCCACTAAAAAAAAATTCAGAAGGTTGTCCGTCCAACCAGGTCTCCGCGGCAACAATGACCTATGCGTCGGACGAAAAATGGCTACCTTTCAATTTTTTTTCAGTCCAGGGAACAGGTAGCACGACGGGGCCAGATCCGGAGAATAGGGTGGGTGATCAAGACACTGGAAGCCCAGGTAGGCCAGTTTCTTCTGGGTTGCAAGTGCCCGGTGAGCCGGGGCATTGTCGTGCAAGAACAAGACGCCTTTGTTGAACTTCCCGCGGCGTTTTTCCTTCTAAATGTCCTTCAGTTGCACCAGCAGAGATGAGTAATACTCCTTATTGATAGTTTGGCCCTTTGGAAGGTAATCAGTGAGGAGAATGCCGTGTTGATCCAAAAAAATCGAGGCGAGAACTTTTCCAGCAGATTTTTGCACTCAGAATTTCTTGGAGTGGGGTGTGCCGCTATGCCGCCACTCAATTGATTGTTGCTTTGTCTCCGGGTCATAGTGATATAGCCAGGTTTCGTCCATGATCAAGAATCGCGACAGGAAATCATTTGGATCACCCCTGAAAAATTCCAAAAGTTACTCAAAGGACTGGCACAGTTGAAGTTTTCGATCCGCGTTCAGGCATTTCGGGACCCACTTCGCGGAGATATTCCGTTTGTCCAAATCTTCATGAATGATGGACCCAACCCGCTCACGTGAGACGCCCAGTTGCTCAGCTATTGATTTAGCCGAAATCCGGCGGTCTTCCAAGATTAGCTTGTGAATTTGATCAATAATCTCCGGGGTGGTCACTGTTTTGGGTCTTCAAGGACGAGGCGCATCACAGGTGGAAAAATCACTACGTCTAAACTGGGCCACCCAGTTGTTGACGGTGGCATACGATAGTGCATGTTCCCCTATTGTTTCCTTCAGAATGGCGTGAATTTCCTTCGGCGCCTTGCCTTGCGATGGGGGGGGGGTAACTTGATAACAGCTCGCGTCTCTATGTTGTTGAAATCGCGCGCGTAGCCTGACATGCTTCCTTTCAACCTCTGTAACAAGAAGAGACTTGCAATTTGGCATATGAACAGACTCTTCTTCCCAACGACACTATCGATTCCGTCCTGCGACATCAGAAAGTAGGTCGGGCTAAGGACTAATCAGAGCCCCTCGTAAAAAGAGTTATAGTTCAGTGTTTTTGTTTGTGCTCTGGCAAGTATTGACACCCACAGGAAACTGACCATTGCCCTAGCAGTTCTTTATGCGAAGAGTGCTGGTAGTTGTTCTGTTGTCTACTCTGTAAAACCCTCCCTAACTGGGATATTATAATTTTGCTCAGAGTATGCAATGTCCTTATCTCATATCTGCAGTTATTCCCACCTCGTATCCATTAGGAGCCACAATCCATGTGTCATAGTGGATTTCTGAGAAATCTATGTATAACGGCCGCCTGCGACAGGTGTTACGTTGCCTCTTTCCCCTCCTTGCTTGCAGCTCAGTGGCTGCTGGAGCCCTGTCGTCATCCCATATGTTATTACTTTCTTCCTCATAATCTTCAGCATCTCTCTTTTTCCGAATCATGTAATGTGGTACCACCTAGGAAGAGACAGGATAATTTCATGATTAGATGGCTTATTGCATGGCATTTTTTGTGCAAGTATTGTATTGCACCCCAGTAATCGAATAGCAGTGGCTTGTAGATGCCACGTAGGTGCCGAATCTACAATGCCTGATGAATATATTTCAAGCTGTACTGAGGATATCTCATCCATAGTGAACTCAAAACTGAAGCGTGCACCAATGGCACTGAGGGTGACAGTGACATAAATTATGAGGGCAGTGATGCCAAATTATTTGTGTCACAAACGAATGTACCTGTGACAACCAAATTAAGAAACCAAGCCCAGATTTAATGCATCTGGCTTGAACCTAAGAATACTTCAGCTAACCCAGATTGGTCTAACCTTCTAACTGTATGAGTGTTATTAATGTATGGAGTTGTAAAATGTAGTCTAGTTACAGGCCGTACTCTTTACTCTAACAAAGTATCTTTTACTTCATTTCTGTAAAAAATGTGAGTCGACGCTTAATTATGTTCTCACAGTGGACGGTTACTTCGCGGAGCACTGCCCTTACTCGCGTTGTCGTTATGCGCCTGCGCAGCTTTTATCTGCCAAGCACCTTCATAACGCACGATGGCCAGCAGTGTAATTAATAGCATTTCCACAAGGTAGCCTATTTTTTTATTATTATTTTAACAAAGACGACACACAAAAGAAACTGAAAAGAGGTAAGTTTCTGCAAGCGAGCATAGAATGAAAGGCACTTTTAGTGTTGGCGAAGGGAAAAGGACTTTAACAGTTTTAGACAATTTCAGTGCTAAATGGACAATTATGATATATACAGTGTCACCGGTTTTGAAAATGGGATGGGCAGTGATGCTTCTGAAGACGCAACCGATTCTTGTGTAAATACTGCGAAAAAATGTTGATGGTCCAGACGTGTGATCTACAGGGCCGCGTTATACACTTGTAACGGTTGGACCAACGCAACCAACTGTCGTAATATTGTTTGTATTTCATTAAACATTTCTGGGCCCACCCGGAGCAAAAAAAAATCTAGCGCCGCCTCTGACTACATTGCTCATTTCGAAGGCACAGAAAATCAAGGGCTGGGCTGCATAGCGTCACTGTTCTAGCAGAATGCCCCTAAGGAAACGATATATCCATTTACGAACAATTAAAAGAAGCAACAGAAACTTGCATGACGTAGTGAAGGACAAGAGAAGAAGAAACTGATTACCGTGAGCGTAGAGTATGACAACAATAGTAATGGCTGCACATCCTGGAACTGACGTCCTTCGTGTGGGTTTACAACCAGTGCAAGATCAAACTGGTTGTCCGGACCTGTGGCACGAATATGCACCAGAAGGCGCAGCTGAGTGCGTGGCTTGGGACGAATCACCGCCGCTGTCACGTTGAAACTCAGCCACGTGTCTCCATGCCTTTGGAACACGTGGCGCATACCCAGCTCCAGCAACCCTGTGTAATCGTCCAGCAGGTGCACGTGCACTAAGCGCTCCGCACCTGGAGACAACGGAATGTCATGTGGTCGTTCCACTTAATGATACAGGTTAAATTTGTACAGCGAATTCTTATGTTGCTATGACGTGCTTCGGCAGGTGCCCTACTCGGAGTGACGATTTTTTATTTCTATGCCGTGAAATTTAATCGAATGAAAGGTGAAGAACTTATTTCCTTTCGTGGACGACATATGAAGTGCATGCCTGTGCGGAAGCAGGGTGATAATACTGATACATAAAGACCCATATTGACATAATGGTCAGTGGAATTTGTATAGGTATTTTGAATAGACAGAATCAAGCAAGTAGTAACCATGTGTTTGTGACAGCTTGTACTCATACTTCATTTAAACGGGACTGTTAATTTATTGACCTAGGATATACAACATTTCACCAGTAGTGTATGAGTAATCATCTGGTCAAAAATCCTGTGGTTTAAATTGTACCCGAAACATTGTCACCGTGTTCACAAGAAATAGTTACAGGAACCTACCTTGAAATTGGTAATTCAGGTCACTTTTTCACATATGTTTCTCTGAAATTCGCTGTACTATCAATGTCTTAATCTTGAACTTGGTGTCTTCCTTTGGATATTCCAAACGAAATTTTGTAGGCGTTTTTTTGTTTCGCCATGCGACTTCGCATGCTTCACTCATGTCGTCGTTCTTGATTTGATTAAATGTAGAAATTGTGAAACGCCTCATTATGTTTTTACGTTCTGTTTATACTTCCTCTGTCTTGGTCAAAATGTCTCATCTACAGTTGTATCCTTACAACCTATGAAATGCAATTTTGCTTTGCCTAGGCGGAGTCACAGAGAACACGGATGCGGTTTGTTTAATAAACAATGGAGACCCAAGGGTAGAGAACGGACAGACAGAACATCACTTTCGTGATACGAAATGTACTCGGCACAAAGGAATAATCTTTCGATGTGACAGCGTAGTACATTTTCGATGTGGGTACAGTTGCGGTAGTGAGTTAGGTATGTTAACACTTACAGTCGAACACAACTATATTTGTTATTATATTATAGGAGTTTACAACGACATATTCGGCCCTATATGTGGGCCATCATCAGGTTGTGGTTAGACTTAGAGCTTAGGCTATATTAGCATGCGTGTAGTGGTCTTGGGGCGTAATGGGGCGGGTTCGAGATATTATATTACAGAGTAACATGGTCCCTGGTGTATCTGGTTGGATAACGTTTTTCTTTATTCCCCATAGGGACTATTTCTTATGCTAGGGGGTATAATATAATGTAATATATAATATACAGGGTGTCCCAGGAGGAATGTGCCAGACTTCGGGAGGGTGTTCCTTATGTTAAAGTATACCGATGTAACCCAAAACACCTATGTCCAAAGTTGAACGG
>Ga0123353_10006496_pt1 | contig 15578 bp, 12 predicted proteins | sample TergutLab28metaG_3_FD_92763 | JGI IMG/M metagenome (GOLD analysis project Ga0123353, IMG submission 92763) | Labiotermes labralis P3 segment gut microbial communities from Petit-Saut dam, French Guiana - Lab288 P3 | ecosystem: Host-associated > Arthropoda: Insects > Digestive system > Gut ... | reverse complement strand
GCTGGCTTGTTCCAGCGCATTGAAATCGGCGGTAAATCGATTACGATGTGACAGAACATCAATTTTTATCAGGGTTTGGACAATATGCTGGGTAAACTGCATGGGCTACCGAAAAAAGTGTTGAAATTCTCGGTGAATATCGCATATTGCCAAAGCCCGCCGGTTCACAACGGAAGAGTCTCTCGTACCGAACCGGAGGGCTTACGCTTCCCGTTTTTGCGTTTATGGGCTCGTTCGATAATTTTTCAAATCGCTGAGCCAATTTCGGATTTCCGGCTCCGATTCGCACGCCAAGTCCCCTTTGACGAGTTGACGCTGGAAGTCCGCCGCACCATCCTTAAAGAGGTCTGCCGCCTCCGCGTTTTCAAAACGTCTCTTCGGGTCAGGGGCAATCAAACTTCGGCAGAACCGCATTAATACCTCGCTCGTTGCCACCATCGGAGGCAATATCTTGTGAAGTTGATTTGCCAGGAGCAACCGCCCTTCAATGCCGTTCAACTCCGAATTGGTGCTGAACAACCGCCGCCCTGATAACATTTCAATCAGCACATAACCGAGACTCGCAATGTCGCTCTGCGGAGTCGCTTGCTTGCCTTCCAACACTTCCGGCGGCGCGTATGCCAATGTGTAAGGACGATTCGGCGGACGATGTTCGATCTCAAATGCCGACCCGATGTCGATCAACTTGGCGGTGCCCGTGTGCTTCAACATAATGTTGGATGGCTTAATGTCGCCGTGGACAATCCCAACCCGATGCAATGCCCCCAACGCTGCAAGACATTCTCGAATGATCGGAATCGCAATGCCGGGCATCATCCGCGGGTGCATTGTGCCGCCGGTAACAACGACGTTGTTGACGTACCGCCAACGGCTCGGCGACACATTTTTTTGCAGGTAATCAAGCATTTCCTGCCTCAGCAGTTGGCTGAGGTCGAACCCTTCGATCCATTCCATTGACATGAAATGAATTCGGTTCGTCGAATGCCAGTTCCGCACCATAAGAAGGTGATCGTGCTGGATTCGAGCGACCTTCGCCGTGATCTGTGCCATGTTGTACATCTCTTCTTCGTACAGAGTATCGCTCCCGAAGCGTTCCGGCGAAAAAATCTTGATTGCCACGGGAAGCACGAACCCTTCGGAGCCGCGAAGATCGCTCAAAAAGACGAACCCCTGTCCCCCTTGTCCGAGCATGTTTTTGAATTTGACATCATCATGCCAGTGAACCCGTTGCTGATCCAGCAGAGCGAAATAATTGCTCCGTAGTTCGTCGGAACAACCGTCGGTTGCTGGCACCGGGTCGGCGTGGGTTATTGTCCGCTCAAAGAGTTGCGTTGTTGAATCCGGTTGTCCTGTCGAACGCATGCCGATTCGATACCGTTTGTGCGACTTGCTTGAAGTCGTTCTTGTCCGATAGAGTGTTTTGAAGTCCGTCCAAAGCGGGTACCCGTCACCGCGCAGAGGGAAACCGAGCCGTTTGCCCTCGGGCGTAAGAAAATTGATCATCGGTTGACCCGATTGACGACGTTGGATATTGGCAAGGAAAATATCGACGACATCATCAAAGCGTTGCCGGGATTGTCCGCCGATATGCGGCGTAATCACGACATTGGGGAAGAAATCCCAAAGCGGATGTTCGGCAGGCAATGGTTCGGGAGAAGTTACGTCCAGCACCGCTCCGGCGATTTGTCCTTCGTTCAGAGCGAGCACCAAGTCGTTTGTAATGACAATATCCCCCCTCGCAACATTGACGAGCAAAGCACTCGGTTTCATTTGCCGAAAGCGTTCGATGTCGAATAATCCCTGCGTCCGCACATTGAGCGGCAGAGACAGAATAACGACATCGGATTGATGAAGCAGATCATCGAGCCGATCTGTTCCCCAAAGTTCATGAACATAGACCGGCTTCTCAAAGGGATAAAGGTCGGTTGCCAGTATAGTCGTCTGGAAAGGAGCGAGCACTTCGGCGATGCGTCTGCCGACTCCACCGAGTCCGACGATGCCGACGGTGGCACCGGTCAAATCACGGGTGGGGCGACGGATGAATTTGCGAAAATCGGGAGCGGTGGGGTTGTGTTGCTCATAAAGGCACACTGGTAAACTGCGCATCCAAGCGAGAATGAGGGACAGGGTGTGTTCGGCAACCTGATCGGCAAGCACTCCAGATGCCGTCGTGATGGCAATAGTGGAATCCACTACGGCGGGGGTCAAACACCAGTCCATTCCGGCGGCAGAAGACTGAATCCACTGCAAACGTTTGTTATGGACGATTCTCTCCCAATCGACGGGAACCTTGGCATGTCCGCAGAAGAAGTCGGCTTCGAGCAGGGCATCGGCAATGTCTTTTTGACCCACGTTGACGATTTCCACGTCTGACCAGGCAGCATGGATTCGTTCAACATGGACATCTTCGACGGGTGTGTCCTTGAAACAGACGACGAGTTTGGGCATTCCGATACTTCTTCTTCCGCAAAAAGCGCAACAGTTCTACCAACAGTGTTAAGTGTACACGATATTGGGGAAAAAGCAAGGAAAGCGTTTGTTGTTCGGACCCACCCAATCTTACCCTCTTGCAAAAACGGCAAAATGCCCTAAAATTACGCCCTGAAAGATAAACTAGGTGCATATAAACTGGGTGCATAATGGGCGTTAAAAAATACAAAGCAAACAATGCGGGGCGGCGGAACATGAGTGTCAGTGATTTCAAAGAACTGACAAAAGGTTACGAACCCGAAAAAAATCTGCTCCTGCCGAAGCGGCGAGGTAGCGGACGCAATAATCAAGGGATTATCACGGTGCGGCATCGCGGCGGTGGGCATAAACGGCAGTTGCGAAAGGTCGATTTCCGACGAAACAAAGACGGCATCCAAGCGGTCGTCAATTCGATTCAGTACGATCCGAATCGGTCTGCCCGACTTGCCCTGTTGTTCTATGCCGATGGCGAAAAGCGGTACATCGTTGCTCCCGAAGGACTGAAAGTCGGCGATAAATTGATGAGCGGCACCGGCGCACCGCCAAATGTCGGGAACTGCCTGCCACTGTCGGAGATTCCACTCGGTTCGATCATTCACAATATCGAACTTCAGCCTGGTAAAGGCGGATCAATGTGCCGATCTGCCGGTTCCAAAGCCACACTGGTGGCGAGGGACATCGAAAGCGGCTGGGCGCAGTTGAATATGCCGAGCGGCGAAATCCGCCGTGTACCAGTGAAGTGCCGGGCGGTGATCGGAGTGGTTGGCAATGTTGAGCACATGAACATTTACATCGGCAAAGCCGGTCGCAACCGTTGGCTGGGTCGTCGTCCGCATGTTCGCGGGGCGGCGATGAATCCGATTGACCACCCGCACGGCGGCGGCGAAGGACGCACAAAAGGTGGTCGTCATCCCGTTACGCCGACAGGCAAACCGACGAAGGGAACTTCGACCCGAAAGCGCGGCAAGCCGACGAACCGGTCGATTCTGCGCCGCCGTAAGAGCAAGCGATATGGGGTATTGAAGTTGTATTAAATTCATCGAATACAAGACGACTCAACGAACGAGTTTTGGTGCGCAATGAATCGGGGGGCATAAGCCCCCCGTTCTTGTGCTTGTTCTGTAAAGGAAAACAAACCATGAAATTTGCTCTCTGCAACGAAATGTTTGAAGCGTGGAACACTGACAAGGGTTTCGACTTCACCCGTGTGTTCGAGTACATCAAAAAATGCGGTTACGGTGGTGTTGAAGTCGCACCATTCACTATCGAAAAGGATGCGTTCCACATTTCGGCAGCGCGACGCGTGGAAATCCGACGCATTGCCGAACAGAATGACTTGGCAATCACAGGACTCCATTGGTTGCTTGCCAAGACGGAAGGATATTATCTCACGTCTCCCGATCCAGTCATCCGGCAGAAGACTGCCGATTACTTCTTGGAACTGATCCGGTTGTGTGCCGATCTCGGCGGGCACTTTATGGTCCTCGGTTCCCCCATGCAACGGAACATTTTGCCGGACGTAACCCAAGATCAGGCGTTCGATTATGCCGCCGAAGTATTGCAGAAGGTCGTGCCGATGCTGGAAAAATGCGACGTTCAGATCGCTTTGGAACCGCTCACACCGAAGGAGACCAACTTCATGACAACTGCCGCCGAGGGGGTCCGATTGATCGAAAAGATCGGCGCACCAGACCGGATTGCTCTCCATTTAGACTGCAAGGCGATGTGTTCGGAAGAAATGACGATTCCCGAATTGATCCGAACGAACAAGGAGCACATGATTTATTTCCACATGAACGATCCGAACTTACAGGGACCCGGCTTTGGCGAATTGGATTACGCCCCGATTATAGATGCCCTGTTCGATGTCGGCTATACCGGCTGGGCTTCGGTCGAACCGTTCGATTATTCAGTCGGCGTCGAAGTGCTGGCAGAGAAAAGTTTGGCGTACTCGAAGGATTGTCTCGCAAAGGCACTAAAACGACGCGAGGGATAAATTACGGGCATTTTTTCAATCGAAACAAATGATCGCGCATCTCGGCATCCGTTTGCAGGCTACTCTCCGCCTTTTCAAATAAATGCCGCACTGTTGACGCATCCCGTTTACCGAAAAAGTGTCCGATTTCTTTGTACGTGAGGTGTAGTTGCGACTTCGTCAGATAAACTGCTAGACATCTAGCAAGGGCAACCGTCTTGCATCGGGACTGCCCCTTCAAGTCGCTCAATTTCAGCGAAAAATATGCCGCCGTCTGCTTGGCAATCGCCGTGATGTCTTGCGGTGTGTGCGATTGATGTTTCCTCGCAAACTGCTGCCAAAAGGCGATAGTCAGCGGTGCGTTCGCTGTCTTTGCTTCCATAAACTTTTGTGCAACGGCAGCATAAAGTTGCGGAATTGTGCCGGTGAGTTCCTTCGCCGCCGCTCTCAATGCTGTTTCCGTAGCAGGAATCCCCAGTACCGATGCGACATCTCGGAGAAACCGTTGTCGTACCGCTTCGCCGGGCGGAAATACGGGAATCGTTGTCCCCCCTTGTATACGTACTGCTAAATCCGTAGCAAGCGGTTCCGTCTTACCGGTCGGCATATCGTCGGGCAATGTCTGCGCTGTGATGATAATGATGCCCTCTCCCGTTGCAAACTCGTCCAACAGAAGCCGGAGTTCCGTTTGGGCGGTGGGCTTGCCGAGGAGTTGTTCGAGATCGTCGAGCAACAACAACTTCGCCCGGCAATAACGTTGTCGAAATGCGTTGGTCGTTTTCATCGTTATCGCTTCCGTGAACTGCCGGTAAAAGTCGGCACAGGTCGAATAGTAGGACTGCCGCTTGATCGAGTCGCTCGTTTGGGTTTTCCGCCAGATTTCCAAAATCCCCTTCAACAGATGGGTGCGACCCGTTCCAATCGCACCGTATAGGAATATCGGCTGGCGTTCCGGTGCGATTCGACCATCGACGATTTCTTGGATCAGCGGTTCGAGCATGCCGTTTTCCTGCCCGAGTAGGAAGCCGTGTTCCGAAGAGGGAAAGCGAACCTGCGCTGCTCCTTCGTAATTGAATTCAAGCGTTCTGCCGGAAAAGGGAATGATCTGTACTTCGTCCATTGAAAGGAGGCAAGGCGACCTTTGCGGTCCTATTGTACTACAAAACAACAGAGTCGCAATCGTACAAGATTGCGGTTCCGTTTTCGATTCATTTTTCTTTGCCCAGCCCCAACCAGAGCACTGCCATTCGCACTGCCACGCCGTTGGTAACCTGATCCAAAATGGCAGATTGTGGTCCATCGGCGACATCCGGCGTAACTTCTAAGCCCCGATTGATCGGACCCGGAGCGATAATCAACACATCGGACTTTGCCTTTGCCAACCGTGTCGAATCCATCCCGTAAAGATGGGCGTATTCTCTCGTCGAAGGAAACGGACGTACCACTTGCCGTTCAAATTGAATCCGCAACAGGTTGAACACGTCCACTTTGTCCAAAATTTTGTCCAGCGAATACTCGACTTCGACTCCCAGTTTTTCCCAATTCTTGGAGACAAGCGTTGAAGGTCCGCACAGAATAACTTTTGCCCCGAGTTTTTGTAGTCCCCAGATGTTTGACCGGGCAGTTCGGCTGTGGGCAATGTCGCCGACTAACGCGACTGTCAATCCAGCGACACGACCGAATCGTTGGCGAATCGTCAAGATGTCCAGCAACGCTTGCGTCGGATGTTCGTGCGGACCATCGCCAGCATTAAAAACGTGACTTTGGATATTTTCGGCGAGCAATTTAGCAGTTCCCGGACACGAGTGCCGAATGATGACCGCATCAATCTGCATCGCTTCGATGTTTTTTGCCGTGTCAATGATCGTTTCCCCTTTCCCCAAACTGCTGGTTGATGCCGCAAAGTCGATGACATCGGCACCGAGCCGCCGGACAGCGAGGGAGAAACTGATTTTGGTGCGAGTCGAGTTCTCGAAGAAAAGGTTGACACACGTCTTGCCGGTGAGTAGCGGAATCTTTCGATCCCCTTGCATGAGCACTGTTCGGAACCGTTCGGCTTGATCGAGAATCAGCGTAATTTCGTCGGCGGTGAGTTCTTCCAATCCGAGCAGGTGCCGATGCGTCCACGAAGCGGGAACGGCTCCCCAATGGTGTGCGAGTGTCGTCATGGTCTGTTATTGTATTTTCCCCGGTGCGAAATACAAGAGGTACAATTTACCCACGTCTGCAATTTGCGACAGCGCATCGACAACCAGTTGCACGAGGCAGGGAAGTCTATTCTCACTCTGGGCGAAGAATTTTTCGCACGGCTTCCAACCGCCGGTTGTCAACGTCGCCGTCCTTTTGCCATAAGGGAACAAGCCAACCGCCTTCATCATTTTCGTTCCAAGCATAAATGATGACTGCCCGCGCTTCACAAGCGACCGGTTGGGCATCGACAAATTCCAACGCTCGCCGTAAGTGTTGCGCAATTTCCTCCGGCTTCGCTTGTGATGGAAAAAATGTTTGCCTATGATAATCATGATCCAATTCCCAAGACACGGGATTCTCCTTGCGCGGTTCCTTGTCCCAACCGGTCGTAACGAGAGGGATGTAACGTATCTCCGCTTCAGCCGCCCGTTGCCAATCTTGCCGCTCGACATTCTGTACCAATTCGGCAAACGTTCGGACTTGTGCGCCGTTGGCGTATGCAGAAACGGCATCGAAACCATTCGGCTTTTGCGTCCGATAAGCCTCCGGCGGATTCCAACCCATAAAGACATAATACGGATTGATTCCCTCTTTCGTAACGATTTCGCGGAGTTCCTTGAATCGTTCGACATTCGCCTGAAACAGAAAAACGAGAGGACGACCATCGAGAACCGTCTGATAGCGTGGGTCTTTGAGCATTTTTATAAACCGCTCTCGTTCGTGTTGCCAGGCTTCCCCCCGCACACCGAGATTGTTATGAAGAATAACGCTAAACTTGATCTCATTACTGCGAGTGCTTTCGAGGTAGAGGTGCAAGCCTTTACTCATTGAATCCTGTTCCGGGTACATCACGAACGCCCAATAATCCAAACCGGCATCGGCGGCAAATCGGATTTCTTTGTCCATCGTTTCTTGGGTTCCCCCCACGATCTTGACGGTTTTGTCATCGACCACTTCGGCAAACCACGGGAGTCTGTCTCGGTATTTTTCCGGTCCCATGGTTCGTTCGACTTGGGCGGTAACGGGACCGCCGCTCCAGGCATCCCAGCGAATTGCCCCGACGATGGGCGGCTTTTTCTCCGTTTGGGCGCGTGTTTCCGTTGTCAAAATAGCAGCACAAAAAAGTGCGAGTAGCAATGGGACTCGCACTTCGATCCAGCGTGGTAAGGGGGTGAACATAGGGGTTCTCCTGTTAATTCTTCGTATATCACCTCAGCAATCCGGCGGAAAAACGGAATTCCGGTAGCGGCTCCGGTTGCGGTTTATTCATGTCAGTTGCCTCTTCCTCTGAAACATCGGGGCGAATTCCCGCCGGGGCGGGAGCGTAGCGCGATTCGTCAATCACAGCGGGCTCTCCTTCGGGATCGTTGTGATGTGGAGGAAATGGCATTGGTGTTCGTGGAACGATTGAGCCGGGAATACAACCCTTCGGACACCCAGCGACGAACGTGGCTCCGCCCAGCACCGTTAACATAAGTGCGGCAGTGTGTCCGAGAAACGCCCGACGTTGCGTTTGCGGGACTTCCGTCTTGTCAATAATTGCCGCAAGTTGTTCTTTCGGAAAGGTTTGCAACATTGCCGACTCGACGGGATCCAATTCGAGTTCAATGGACGTTGCCGCCTTGTTCGGATCATCGAGCAGGAGTTTGCGGAACTCTGGATCGACCACCGCTTTTTTGAGCAGGACTTCGATGCCTCGCGGCACCGATCCAATGGGTTGACCACTGCCGGGCGGTCGACCACCGACAATGGTCGTCCGCACCGCTTCCTGTTCGATTGCCCCTTGTTCGATTTTCGATGGTACATCGGCACGAAACTGTGCCGCTCCGCTGTTGGGATGTTCTGACATCGGCTAACTCCTGTTCGTTGTTGCCGGTTCATTATGCGCGATTCGGATAGAGATGTCAAGCAACACGCACGAGTCCTGTATTCTTCAATCCTTTCACAACCCCAACTCTTTGATAAACCGATCCGTATCATCGACACCGATAACGTCGTCGGGAGGATGCAGAACAAATCTCGCGGAGTCAATCGGCGTGCCATTCAACACGACATTGAAAAAAGTTTCCTGAAACAACAGCACCTTCTGTTCGGATTGCTCCGACGGGCGACGTAGATAACGGATTTTATAGGGGAAATCATCGTGCCGGCCGAGGGACAGTTCAATATCACTGGGAAAGTCTGCCGGATAGTTTCCACGCTTGTCCAACCCGCCGAACTGTTGCAACAATTCCCTGTGGCGTACACTTCGCAACCGACCGGTCAACTTCCATACCGGTATCGTCTCTTCTTCTTGCAAGATTTCCTGAGTGGGGGACGAAAATTCGTAAAAGCGGTCAATTTGTCGCATCATTCCCGCCAGTCCTCCCAGATTACGTACCTCGCTGACCTGCGTAAACAATAATTCCATGTTGGTTGCTCGGAGGCGTTCTTCTAATCTTGACAGGTCAATTACTCTGAACGATTTTTCTCCTTCGACGTGAGTGTATCGTTTGACCTGACTTCCTTCTCTGTCTGTTGCTGGACAGTTGACGAGTGTCATCCGATTGGGTTCGGCATTGCCTGCCACCGGCGAAAACCGGACTTCCAGTCGGAACATTGAGCGTTGAAACGGCATCGGCTGTCCCGGTGCCGGTCGCGGCAGTGCTTGCTCTTCGTAGTTTCCTCGGGCGGTGTATTCATTGCCTTCTACGAGGGTAACGATTCGAATTTCGCATTCAACGGTATTCACCGCCAATAGCGTGTTGAGGGAGCCCGACACGAATCGATTTCCTTCTCCTTGAGCAACGGCGGTGCCGCCTGCCGCGAGAATGAGTAATAACGTACCTAAAATGAAGGGGAACTTTGAGGTCATCTTTGGCTTGAAGTTTTTGCCCGAGAGGGTATTATACCGTTTGTTGCGGTTTTTTGTGGGTTCTGTTCTTTGCGGCTACAATATCGTACAATGGACTCGTGTTCATTTTTGCCTCATTCCAGCCATGTCCAATACATCCAAAAATGTGGTGCTCTTTTTCCTCTCGTGCCTGTTGCTTGGATCACTCCAAGCAAACGACAACATCGGCAACGAAAACCGCGCTCCCCAAGCCACCGTGTCGGCAAACTCCGAGTACAGCAACCAATACCTCGCCCGGTTCGCCGTGAATGGTGTCATTCCCCAACAAGGAAGCGGCAGTGCTGACCTCTCGAACTCTTGGTGCGTCCGAAATGATGTCGCAAACAATTACGGCGAATTCACACTCGAATGGGCACAACCAATAGACGTTGCCGAAATCATTTACTGGGGACGCACATCGTGGTTCGTTTCGGAATGCTGGAAAGACTACAAGGTTTTTCTCGACGACAAACCCGAACCAGTCGCAATGGGAACCTTCGCAATGAAACACGGTCCGCAACCGATTGCCCTTCCGAAGCAAAGTGTCAAGAAAATCAAACTCGTTTTTCTCAATGCTTACGGCGGTCCCAATCCCGGGGCGGCAGAAATTATGGTCTTCTCCGATCCGCTCACTCCCGAGCAACGGAAAAAACTCTCCGGCGACAACACGCCCGATACGATAGCAGAAATCGACCCGCAGACCAGAGATGATCTCTTGCACGGCTTGGACAAGTTCATTGCCATCAAGCGGCACGAAATCAACGCCTCTCACGTCTATACGTATCACTACGAAGCCTTCCGTGCTGGCGGCGGACTGTATCTCTTCGATGTCGAAACATTGAAAAACAACCCGCACGACGAAGGAAAACTTCTCGTCGATTCCCCCACCGGACAAATTCTCGGTGCCGATCTTTCTTACGACGGCAACACGGTGCTATTCAGTTGGCGGCGGCAAGAATCGGAACCATATCATCTTTGGACAGTCAACGTCGACGGCACGGAACTGACACCGTTGACCGACGGTCCCTGGCACAACTACGATGCCTGTTGGCTGCCGGACGGGGACATTGCGTTTTTGAGTACGAGAAGTCCGCAGTTCGCTTACTGTTGGGATGCGCCCGTCGGAATCTTGCATCGGATGCGTCCCGATGGTTCCCGATTGATTCGGCTTTCCGACAATTATCTGAACGATTTCACGCCGACGGTGCTCGAAGATGGTCGTATTATTTACTGCCGCTGGGAGTACGTTGACCGACCGGCAATTCCGATACAGTCGCTCTGGACTATCCATCCCGACGGCACGAACCTGAACGTCTATTACGGCAACCGCACACTTTCCCCGGCAACCTTTATGGAAGCCCGGCAGATTCCGGGCACTTCGCTCGTCGTCTGTACGATGACCGGACACAATGGTCCGACGCGCGGTGCCGTTGGAATACTGGATCGCCGATTTGGGGTCAATGAACAGGAAGCAATCCAAAACATCACGCCGGAAATCCCCGTCGGAAAAGTCCACGAAGGAGACGGAAACTCTTGGGCAGTCCAAACATACAGCGGACCCTATCCGTTGGACTCCGAACGTTTTCTCGTCTCGGCAAGAGGACCGATTATTGTCCGCACGTTTGAATTGAATGCCACCGGCAATCGACCGCTTCAAGATGCGGTCTTGCTTCCGGCACCAGCAAACGGGATGCAGTATTTTTGTGCAACGCCCGTGCGACCACGGTACAAACCGAATGTCATCTCCGGTGGTACCGGGGCGACCGACATGGGAATGCACAAACCTTACGCCACGATTTTCCTGCAAGATGTGTATCAAGGACTTGGTTCCGAAGTGAAGCGTGGTGAGGTTGCTTCGCTCCGTATTGTTCGGGAGATGCAAAAGACTGTGCGCATTGACCCGCGTTTTCGGTCATTCGGTTTTCAGTTTCCGGTGATTTCCTGTGGGGCGACTTATGCCGGTAAGATGATTCTCGGCGATGTTCCCGTTGCGGAAGACGGCTCTGCTTATTTCAAAATCGGGATGGGCGCAACCCGCGCTGCCGATGGTTATGGAACCCTCTTTCAGCGGAACGAAGCGCACGACATTCCGATCAATGCCCCGACGACGGGACCGATTTACTTCATTGGATTGGATCATGAAGGTCGAGCCATTCAGCGAATGCGTTCCTTCACACATTTAATGCCGGGGGAACAGCAATCATGTATCGGTTGTCATGAATCAAGATTGTCGGCACCGATTTCGCGTCCGCAGTTGTCTCGGATGACTTCACAGGAACCTGCTACACCGGTGTTGCCGCACTGGGCGGATGCTAATTTATTCACACCGGATCGTGCCGACTTTTCGCCGGGCTTCGATTATGTCCGTATCGTGCAACCCGTCTGGGACAGGTATTGCATTGAATGCCATCATCCGCATCATGCACCGAAGGGAATCGATTTGACCGGCGGATTCACCGATTATTTCAATGTCTCTTACGAGGTGCTCGCCTCGGAAAAACAGGGACGCAATGGCAGTCCTTACGTCAGTTGGATTCCGACGTACAATGGACACGAGCAGAACATTTTGCAAATTGATCCGAAGCGTTGGGGTTCATTCAACAGTCCGCTCGTCGAGTTGATTCGGTCGGGTCATCCCGATGCAGAGGGCAACCCGCGTTTTGACATGGACGACGAAAGCCGCCGCAAAGTGTATGCTTGGATTGATTTGAATGTCCCGTATTACGCTTCGAGTGAAACATCGCATCCTGAAGCCCTCGGCAATCGCCGGATTTATCCGCCGACATTGGATACCGTGCTGAATGAAGTTGCCGCGAGACGTTGCACAGAATGCCATGAAAAAGGCAATGTGGAACGCAGGAATTGGACTCATCGGACGCAGAATCAGTTTTGGTATCCGCAGGAAAACAGCGATGGCATTGTCCCGCGTCGTCCCTGGGTTCGGATCACGGAGCCGGAGTTGAATCCGTTCCTGTTGGCACCGCTGGCAAAATCGGCGGGCGGCACGGAGCAATGCGGAAGGGCGATTTTTGCGGACACGAATGATCCCGACTATCGGAAGATTTTGGAAGTGTTCACGCCGATTATCGAATCGCTCCAACACACCACCCGTATTGATATGCCCGGCGGACTGCCTGCACCGGTAGTTTGTCGGGATACGTATTAGACCTCGGAAACCACCCTGCCTTCCAAAGGAGGGGAATCATTCCCCTCCTTTGGAGAACAGGGGTGGTTTCACTTAAAGGGGTGGTTTCACTTAAAAAAGTCCCGTGGACAGTCTATTTGTCCTATCTATTTGTCCTATGGCGTTTTTCCGCAAACGAGGTACAATGCAACCAGTCTGATGGACACCGATGTCAGCCGGTTCGTGCGAACTCTTGGTCAAGATGCGTTGTTTTCCGAGACGGCAACCGCTCTTTGGAGCGGAAAACCGATCTCAATAGAAGGCATCGCAGGGGGTTCTTGCGCTCTCGCCGCCGCCGCGCTCTTCCAACACGGCAACGGGTCGATGGTCATCATCACACCGAACGCCGACGACGCGGAGAAAATTGCCGAAGACATCACGCTATTTCTGCTGCCGTCTGCTGTCTGCCGTCTGCCGTCTCCAAACCCGGAGTACCGGCTAAATAGTGTGTTGCTCTTTCCGCCGATGGAGCACCGTGAGTACGAATCGGAATCGGCACTGGCAATCGCCGATGAAGCGTTCGGCGAACGAATCAACGTGTTGAAACAGTTGGTGAGTCCGAACGAGTCCCGGTGTATCGTCGTCGCTTCCATGTCCGCTCTGCTTTCGCCGGTGCCGCCGCCGACGTTGTTGAAGGAGCGGACACAGACGTTAGCCGTCAACAGCCGAGTGGACATCGAAATGCTACGTCGGTTTCTCGTCGAAGGAGGTTATCATTCGACATCGGCGGTCGATTTGCCCGGTGAATTTGCAGTGCGCGGATACATTCTCGATTTGTTTGCACCGGACTGGGAACAACCGGTACGTATTGAATTTTTCAACGACGAAATCGAATCGATCCGCCGATTCGACTTGACGACGCAGCGATCACTGGAAAAAATTCAAGAAGTTGACCTAACCCGATTGCAACCGCACGAATGTGCCGGTGCGTCATTGCTCGACTACTTTCCGTCCTCAACGCCGATTGTCCTAATTGAACCGGTAGCAATGGGCGATCATTGGGGTACGGAACATTCGCTCTGACACCGGTTTTTCGGGGGTCAAAAATTGGCAAAACCGCAAAATCGCAATTACACATGCATTTTGGCAAAACCCCTAAAACTGCCATACAGTCAGTTCCGGCAAGCATGACGTAAATGCCGACTAATATCAATAAGTGTAATAGGTATAGCAACGGGTCTTTGAGAATATAATCCTGCGGGTTGACAGGCAGTTGCGTCGCGTTTTTCTCGTTCAGTTCGTTCACCGCCTCTTTATGCGTCGCAATCAGCCTTTCGTAGTAGTGTTTATCGACCTGTTCGTCCAAAAAACGGGTACTCCAGCCGTTATCGGCGGCTTCGTTCATGTAAACTTCACGGGCTTTCGGGTTTTCGACCCGGAGAAGTGACCGATAATGCGTCCAACTCAATTCTTTACGCAGTGCGTAAACATTTGAAAATTGCTGGTAAAACTTGCGCATATTGGTAAGATTCACGTAAGAAAAACCTTGCCCAAATTCGGCACGCAAGCGTGTCGAAACGCTCTTCAAAAGATTTTCCCCGATTCGCCAATAGGTCTCCACCATCGTAAAATTGGCGGTCTGATAAACAAGCCTGCGGAAACTGAGGATCAAGTCGCTCGAAAATTCGTACAACTGGTCGCCTGTGACCATATCTAACACATTGGTTTTTTGTATCTTTTTCATATCAAATCTCTAGTCATATCTCTTTTTTGACACACAGTATTCGGCATCCTACATCCAGCGAATCCTTTTCGAGAATATCTGAATACTTTTTTTCCCAATTTCCATCTAACAAATCGTTGCGTAATTTGGCAACTCCATTTTCTTCGTCATTTGGAGTAATATAGTTGAATGCTGACATCGCCGCCCTAGAATTTCTATCTAACAATATATGAGGTGACTTCCAAGCCGCAAGAGAGAAAACGTCTTTATAATCGTGTGGAATTTCAAAAACAGTGCTATCGACTCTTGATGAAAAGACTTGTCCAAGTGTCAACATCAATTGTTCAATGGAGATGTAATGTTCATTGTGATATTGCCCTATAGACGGCCAATAATCATAAAGCCAAGTCTGTCTTGCAACCGCAGGGTCAAGCGTAAAAATCAGTAGAGGGCCGGATTTAATAATGCGAAATATCGCTTGCAATGCCCTTTTCAGATTTGAAAAATGATGAATCGCATTGATGGCGATTGCTGCATCTACTGTCCGGTTTGACAATTCCATCTCTTCGACAGTTGATTTTACCCATTCGATTTCTTTGTTATTGCATTGTTCCCACATGTCCGCTTCCGGTTCAACTGCAATCACATTATAACCGCGCCGGTGAAATTCGATGGAATAATTTCCAGTCCCCGCCCCAATATCGGCAACGACATCACCTTTTTTCAAATCCGATAAACCTACCAATACACTTGTCAAACGCGGGTCTGATTTTCGGACACTATTATATGCGAGAGCTCGATTGTGGAATCTCATGATACGGTGCTGGATTTTATAGAAATACTGCTAGATAAATTGATGATTGCTGTATACTTAGCACGTGCTCTCTCTTTTGGAGAGGGTTTGAGGTCCGGGGCATTGCGTTTTTCACGGACACTGATTTAGCAATGCTTTAGGTGGGGAATTTCAGCCTCCAAGTTTCATAATCATCTGGCAAGTTTTGTCCTCTTTCAATTTCTTTTAGCCTTTGTTCTAGATACATGTTAGGTAACTGGGCACTGCTGATGATATTATATCCTGATTTGTCCCAAATGTGGTCAAAATGACTATTGTAAACTAGGTACAAAGGGTAGTGCCTTGAAATGCTGTTGACAAGGTTCCCCCAATTCGCTACACTTTGTTGTTCCCTATTACACGGAGGTATTCATGTCGGCAACTATTATTTCT
>Ga0123353_10006495_pt1 | contig 15579 bp, 15 predicted proteins | sample TergutLab28metaG_3_FD_92763 | JGI IMG/M metagenome (GOLD analysis project Ga0123353, IMG submission 92763) | Labiotermes labralis P3 segment gut microbial communities from Petit-Saut dam, French Guiana - Lab288 P3 | ecosystem: Host-associated > Arthropoda: Insects > Digestive system > Gut ... | reverse complement strand
CAGCCTACACAATAACGCACCAAGTAGTCGCAAGCTCCTGAAGATGGATGTATTAACATCCGAAACATGTTGAGCAGTAGATAATAAAGCAAGTGTCATCAAGTTGGTCAACCTTTATTCAAACATAAGGTTTATTAAATAATGCATCTGGATAATGCATGGGTTTCATGTGGAAAATATATGCCCAACAGTCAAAACAGAAAAGAATGTGTCTGTAAACATTGATTTGTACTCTCACAACACAGTATCCATCCCTCTTTTTAGTGAACATAAATTAGCTTTGCCACATACAGATTGTCTGTAGTGCAAGAATGTGACAGAGGCTTTACACTTGTTTTGTTGTGATCATTGGCATTGACAAGATCAATTAATGTTCTCTAGAATTTTATTTATGTTATTTTAGAGTGTTCATTTATGATGTGTGATGTCTTAAATCTATGTCCCTTGTATTCTTGCTGTGTTGCACTAAAAATAATCCATTATTAAATTAATGCTCTTAGTGTAGTGTGTAAAGAACATGTAAAGAGACAAAGCTTGTGAAAGTATTTTTAATTACTTGAACTGATCTCCCTTCTTGATGCTGTGGTAGCCTTTGTATTTCACTATAGCATTGCTATATGTCACATGTGGGACAATTATCTTAAATGAAATGAGATATGTTTGAGAATAATGAAATAAAGCACAGCTCTCTTTTCAGTGGCAAGACCACTTCCAATTTGCCATTACAATGAAGATTGTCCATCCAACAAACTTTGTGATCGACTGAATCGTGTGTGTATCAATCCATGCTTAGAAGATTCCTGTGGAGAAAATGCACAGTGCTTGACAGTGAATCATGGCATTGAGTGCAAGTGTCTTGATGGATTCTTAGGAAACCCATATGTGGAGTGTATACAAGGTACTGCAGCTCATTATTTGACTGATATGTTGAATTTAGTTATAATGTATTATGATAATTGTAGTTAATATCTGTTTCTGGATGTTGTGTCTTTCACTAAGCAGTTTTACCCTGAGAAACAAAATGTTCTTCTAAAATGTAATTTTTTTTGTTAATTTTCAGGATTTATTTTGTTCATTACCTCCCTTTTATAAAGAATGTCAAAGTGTACAGACTCTTAAGATATGTATTACCTTATGTACTTAAGTATGAGGGAAGGAATATTTATTACCATGCATGTGTGCACAAAAACACAAGCACAGACACACACACACACACACAGAGTAAAAGCCTTCACATAGCCTAATTTATGGGGTTATTGACTTTTATCTGCAGTGAGTTCATTTCATTGTAAAGGTTTTAACCGCTGGGGTGCAGGAAATTCTCTGTTGTTTGGTGGTTTTAGGTACCAAGAGTTTCATAAGATAGTTATACTCTACACTCTTATAACCTCTTACTACAATGCAAACCTACTTCATTACTTTGGTTATCAATTTAGATTTACTATATGTTGAGGCTAACAGACCAAATAGTTTGAAAGTGTTTTCTTACATAACATTATTTTATATTTATGCTCGGTAGAGGATATTTAATTTTATCACATCATACTCTATTAGGCATGACAAAGAAGTCATTATACTTTCTTACCTGTCTTTGCAGTACTAAATGCTGAAATGTGAAACCTGTCACAAAGTATGTACTGAGATATTGATTTTATTTTCATTAACAGGTTGCCGCAGTGATGATGAATGCCCTACCACTGAATCTTGCATCAACGGCCAGTGCCAGAGTCCATGCAAATGTGGAATGAATGCTATTTGTGAAGTGTTGTACCACAAAGCTATATGTAAATGTCTGCCAGGGTACAGTGGAATTCCATCTGCAGTTTGCCATGGTAAATTGTTATGGGAGTAGAAACCTACTGGCCGACAGTGTTGTGGGCTGATTATTTGTTCTTCCACAATATTTCTTAAATTGCATTTTGCTTCTCTGTACCAATTATATGAAAAACTTAAGCTGTTCAAGGCCTATTCACAGTTATCACTATGGCTTACAGTCATTTTCTCTGGGATTATACTATTGGTGTACATTATATGAGACTGTTATCTTTACAGAAAGAAAATTGTATGTTGGTAGCATTTGTTCTTACAAGGGCATGCCATCAATGTATTCTGTGTGTTAATGTAAGAGACCATCGATACGATACAACAGAAGTTTTCTGGTAAATGTAGTTAATAATTATTGTATTGTTCATAACATAATGTATAATTTAGATTAAAATGTCCCTTTTAGGACCAAGCAATCCTTGTGATCCAAATCCGTGTGGCATAAATGCAAAGTGTGAAATTGATAATGGGAACCCAATATGCTTCTGCCCAAAGGGATTGACAGGAAATCCATTCAAAAACTGCAGTAAGTATTTTGACTTTATGATACAATATCAAGCACACCAATAAACACTGTCTGTAATAATTTGTGTCTTAGTGTGTAGTGAAATATCAGTCATGTGTCTAGCCTGCTGTCTTTCCTAAAAGTGCAAAAAACAAAATTCTGAGCATCATGTTTTTTGTGTACATGTGTGTGCATATATGTTTGTGCTTTCCATTTCTTCTCCACCCCCCCCCCCCTCACACCACCCATTTCAACTTTTTAGCCATTTGACATATTTTTGCAAAATTTTATGTATATTGTTGTCCATTGGAGGGCAGCCCAGTGACATGCTTTTTAATTTCCCTCTGTCCATAATAACACTGTGGAGCAGGAAGTTGTTGGGTGGATGGACACTAGTGTCTCTTATGTTTAGTACTTGGAATGATGTACTGTAATAGAGCTTGGAGAAATATGTAGCCTTTGTTTCTGTAGAACATTAAAAAGATAGTGACCATGTGAAACTTTTCTTTAGCTCTGATTCTAATGGCAATGACTAGTGCAATAATGGAATATGGTAGGAGGTGAATTATAAACATGCCCATTACGTATTGTTTGTTATTTTTACATGAATATTTACAAAAATGATGATGTGAAACTTTGATGATACATGCAACAAAAGTAATATATGCTTTACTACTACTACTACTACTACTACTACTATTAATAATAATAATAATAATACCAATTGATAGTAAATGCAGAATGTGCTATGTGGCAGAAGAACATATAAAACATATTGTTGCGATATGCACAACACTTGTGCCATTTGAATACACTACTAAGACACAATGGACAGTATGTAAACATATGGTGTTACAGATCACTGACAAGTGCTGTACATAAACATATACCTGAAAGGGTCCTAAATGTCAACGGTGCCATTATTATATGGGATCAAACAATATTAGCAAACCGACCTGACATAATCCTGCATGATAACAGAGAGAAGACTTGCCTAATGATCATTACAGCTATACCAAATGATTCAAACGTTAAAACAAAAGAAATTGAAAAACTAAGCAAGTGCAAAAACTTGGAGATCAAGGTCAGGAGAATGTGGAAAGTGAGGACAAAATTGTGCTGCTTATAATTGGAGCATTAGGAATAGTTAAGAAAGGATCAAATCAAAACCTTCAATTGGTCCCAGGTCGCCTGTCTGTCATAGAGCTACATGACATCACACTAATGAGAACTGCACACATCAATTGTAATATGCTGGGGTAAATCACTTTGATCTTTTGTTGTGATCTGGACTTACATAGGCGAGAATAAATTTATTATAATAATAATGATGGTGATGATGATGGTGATGATAACAACAATAACAATAACAACAATAGTAGTAGTAGTAGTAGTAATAATGCTCATCTATGTAGAACTGGGCAACTAGAAAGTAGGAAGTAGCCTTTGAGTTCTGCTTAGGAGTCCTTGTTATACATAGTCCAGTGCTGATCAGGAGAGTAAAAAATTTGCAGAAATGTTTATGCTAGGCAGACCTAAGGAAAATTATAATCAGAAACACTCAGTACTCTGGACATATATTAATTACTTAGATTTATTTAGGCATATGCACATAGTATATCTGCTGACATAATATTTCCCATAGTTTATTTTTCCCTGTTCAGAGGTTCCGAATGAAATATACAGTCGTCTTCCTGTCACAGCTTCCCCATATTTATTTTAACATTACAGTCCAGTTTGTTTAGTGCATAAGAAACTGTTGTCACTTCCATTCCCATCCTGATTGCCCCTGGGTCCCACGTAGCTTCCTGTGCAATGGGTAGTTGAGCTTACCTCTACTCCTTATTTGTTTCTTCATGGCATGTTACAAGGTGAAGTTGTAACTGTCATCACTATGTATGGAGTTACTTCAAGTTGGTGTTGTGGTAGCATATGTGTTGATGAGTGTAAATAACAGTGTGAATTAGACTGACAAGGTGTGCCTGTGCTGATGTGAGGGGAATGCTAGTGGGGCTGGGCTATGCAGAACTAAATTTCACAGTGGTGTTTGTTTCTGTCCTCTAAACTGTATTGTGTAAAAGAAATTTCTATAGTTAGTGAGAGTATTATACAAAATACCTGTATTTGGCAAAAAAATTATGTTGCAGCCATTTATAATCTTATCTGAAAATCCACTTTTCACAAACTTTTCTGAATAAGGGATTGCCATGCAAGGTTTACTTACATGCACTGTTTCGACTTTTTGAAATGTGAACATTTTAGTTTTTCAGCATGAATATACAAACTTGTGCTAAGCAGTCATCATTGTATGAGATTGGATGTTTTATTCTCTGATTGTTACTATTTTGTTTCAGTTCCTGAAGGTGATAAGTGTGAACCAAATCCATGTGGGCCAAATTCAGGTTGCCGTATTGTAAATGGTTCACCACTTTGCTTCTGTCTTCCAGAATATGAAGGAAATCCTCCATCCGAGCCATGCAGTCTACCATCTAATCCTTGTGACCCATCTCCTTGTGGTCCTAACACTCAGTGTGCCATCCTAAGCAATGGATTTGCTAAGTGTACATGCCTACCAGGCTTTCTGGAGAGCCCAAACACTATCAGAGGCTGTGTTCAAATGCAAAATCCTTGTGAACCCAACCCTTGTGGCCATGGGGCTCTCTGTGATCCAAACAGAGAACCATCTTGCTTCTGTCCAGAACCTAGTGTTGGCAATCCTTACCGCAGCTGTGCAGGTATGTGATTGAATTAATAATAGAATTAAATAACCTTTAGCATACACATACCAGTGGGGTGGGTAGCTCAGTCAGTATGGTGACTGACTGCGGGCTGGACGGTCCGGGATCGAATCCCGGTGGGGACGAGATTTTCCACCCATCCAGACCAGCCCTGGGGCCCACCCAGCCTCCTGTAAAATGGGTACTGGCTCTTTCCCGGGGGTAAAGTGCAGCCAGGACGTGCTGCTGACCACTCACCCCCTTCTAGTGCCGCGGTCATGGAAGAGTTAGAGCTATACCTCTACCCATCCTCTGGGCCACTGTAACGGGAACACTTTTCTTCATATACATACTAAATTACTGAAGTCACATTATTTCAAATGTTAACAGTTTTCAAATTCAGGTGTAATGCATTTGGGTCTATTACATATGTGTTATTTCATGTAAGAAGCTGATTTATTGCAACTTGTTTATGAACACCTTGTTCATTTTTTCTGTATGTGTTTTAAGTAACTGAAGAAAGAGGATTTGAAAACGGTTGTGGTATAAATTAAATTTCCTGCATTTGTTTAGGTACATCAGAGAGAGCATGAATACAATCCATTGTAATGTCAGATAGAGGTAGGACAGGTCATCAGACCAACTGATGCCTGTGACATCAAAATATGTATTTAGTAAGAAATAAATAATATAATTCATTGTGATGCAGGAGAATTATTCACTTTACACTCGTTTAAAATAATTAATTAGTACATTATATTTTGATATATGAAAATTTGGAATGAGTTTTCTGGTAATACAGAATTCATCCTCTTTTGTATTTAGCGTTAAATCTGTAGTGAATCTGAATACTATCCCATGGACAGTATGTCAGGTACTATTCAGCTGCTGTAATTAAGTAGAGTAACACTTATTGTTTCATTGATAATTCTTTTTGTTTATGCATGTCTTCTGTATGTGTGGATTATTAAATGTAACTTGAGGAGCATTCAGAAGTGGCTTCAAAGTAGGTAACCTAGTAAGACAAAATCTGTTAGTATTCTAAGTGGACTTGTTGAAGAAAAATGAATGCCTGTGCCCTTCTTCCTAAATATAGATTGGGTAATGCGAACAAATAGAGCATTGTCATTATCATCATCATCATTGTCCTTCACTGACATTTCCATTTTTAGGTAGCTCATCTAGCAAACAAGATGCAGAATTCTCTCCATCTTTACTAAATTTCACAACTTTACTTTCCCCTACTCTTCCTTCTTTCTGTGTCATATTTCCTTACCTGTTATTTCCATTTTTGTCTTGCTTTCCTTTTGGGCATTTTCCTCTGAATTTTATGCTCAAACATTTTGTGAAGTTTCATTTATTCTTAACCGTCTGAATCCAGTAAGAACATGTACTACAAATATGAGTCTGTCTGAGAAACAGTATGTAATTCAGCTGTTCAAATTATGTAAAGCCAGTGTGCATGGTAACCTAAAACAGTTAACTGGCTAGTAAAATGTATGCTAAAACATGTATATTTCATTATTATTTAATGAATTTAAAAAAAAATTGTAACTGCATGAAACTGCAGTAACTACATTACAAACTATATGTTCAGCTGACTCATACCAGTGTTATTGGGTTTAAACGTGAACATTCCCATTAATATGAAAGAATGTTATCGGTTAACCCTTTGAACGCCGAGTTAAATCCCATCTGCCATTTGCTGACGTTATTGAGAGCTCACCCTATACTCCACATTAGCATTGTAAGGGTTAACTGACTCTTCTGCCATCCTATGTGTAGCGGCTTGTGTGTTTGGGGTATTATTTGAGTTCAGTAAGCTTTTATCTGGCGTTACACACAATTTCAATGGCCTGAAAATGGCTTTGAGTTGTGTCTGTGATTTTATGGATTTTCCGAGAAGTTTCCCAATGCCTTTAAAACATATAATATTTTTATTACTTAACTTATTGAAAATGCTGGTGCACAGACTCTGGTTTATTGATTTATTAATTATTAATTAATTTAGAGATAACTTGAAGCAACATGAAAAATTACAGCACCAAATACTCAAGATGATTTTCAAATGGTTAGTACTCCTGTTTTGTATTCAAGGTGTCTCATGTTCTCACAGAAGCAGACCTTCCTGATAGACTCTGTGTAAATGACCAACTTGATGCACAATTCCGTTGTATAATACGTTCATTATTATGATCCTCTACATGTTTTGAGCAACTCTGTGCTCATCATCAGGAGGTCAAATTGTATTAATATATTATCTGGTATAGTATTCCCTGTAAGTGACTTACAGGGAATACTATACCAGATAGTATATTAATATAATTTGATCTCCTGATGATGAGCACAGAGTTGCTCAAAACATATACAGGATCATAATAATGAACGTATTATATAGCGTAATTGTGCATCAAGTTGGTCATTTACCCAGAGTCGTACCAGGATGCATAGTCAGGAAAACATAAAACTTCCTGATAGAAGTTTCATGATTTTATTCATTGCCCCCAGGAAAATGTTGGGACAGTACATTAAATTATACTACTGCTTCCTTCCATATTCCTTTCTGTTCATTATTCACTAGGCATGTAATTAAGTAGTTAGTCTGAATGTGTTGTAAATACATTTGTTGTTTACATAGTAGCATCTAACAAATGACTTGGTCATAATTGTTGCCAGTTAATATATGAGCTCCTATTACTCATTGCCCACATTCATTTAATAGCTTTCTGTAATGTTTCATAGAAACCCAGTGCCATCCCATATTAAGTAGAAGTACAAAATAATTTAATGAATTGTTAAAGTAACTTGGTTTCCAAAGAAATTTCTTATTACTTTATGATCCATTGAACAATGTTGTGAATAACTTGGATTATATATTGTTGTCAAAGGTGGGTTAGGAAATACTGAATTGCAATGAATGTAAAAGGAAGTAGTTGTGGTCTGAGTTATGTATGTCCCACCATTGGCTTGAAGGAACTGAGGAAAACACAAAAGAAACTGCAATTAGAATAGTCAGTCTGTGGATCATAGTGAAGAAACATAATTTCCTGCTGCAGTCATATTGTTCTCTACTGTATATTTGCAACAGCAGCATTATACTTTAACATGTGGAAACATCTGATTGTGCTATGTCATGTTGCAGGACCTGTGAAGTCTCTGTGTGAGCCTGGGCCATGTGGCAGTAATGCTGACTGTTACATCACTGAAAATCAAGAAACATGTTATTGTAAATCAGGTTACATAGGGGATCCATACTCAGGCTGCATCCTGGAACCTACTAATCCTTGTCTGCCAAACCCATGTGGGCCTAATGCCCTCTGTTCAGTCTCACCACAGGGTCATCCCATGTGCCTGTGTCCTGAGGGAATGTCTGGTGATCCTACTAGCCCCTCAGGCTGTGGTGGGCCTGAATGTAGGACAGATGATGATTGCTCATACAAACTTGCCTGCATTGCATATAAATGTCGTGACCCATGCCCTGGGTCTTGTGGCATAGGTGCCTCATGCCGTGTGGAAAAACATCACCCAGTATGTACATGCAACCATGGTCTGACTGGAAATCCTCTGGTGCGGTGTTCTCCACTCCAAGGTAAGTAGTTTCAACATAATTATAATTTACTGAGTTTTGTGCAGGATATTATGTAGGGAAATCTCTGTAGGTTATGCAGGTTGGCAAGCTCTGTGGGAACATGTGTGATGCTCTGTGGAAATCTTCCTGTAATTTGTTAGTGGATAATACTTGCCTTCAGTATGTTACATGTTTATAATTTTCACTCTTTTACATTATGACTCATGATTTTAGTACATTTTTTAATCTTGTAACACTTTATTTTGTATTTATTTGTGTTCCAACTTCATGTGGATGGGTAACCTAAGCTCATGACTAGATAAAGCTGTGAAAAATTGTTGCAGTTGTTGAAATCTTGAGATGGTCACTTTTCTGGGATGTTATTCATTGTAAATTGGTAGTTAGCAATGTTTTGTGACAACCTTTTCATCCTATCTTCAAGGGTCAAGCAGTCAGAAAAGAATTGATACCTTACTGACATATTATACTTATTTCAGTGCTATTCAAGCTTATGCATAGTAGTCAATGTGAGACATATTGAAGTAACGCTTTTACTTAATGCGTACACTTCAGACTAGAGAAATTCTCAAAGACAATGAAATTTATACTCAGATGCTAAGCTGCATAGTAGTAAAGTGTGCACTAACTGGTCCTAACATGTAGAGGTGTGCTACAAATTTTTTGGCAAAAGCTGGGCACTGCAGTACAGACTTACGTATAGCTTCCAATGCTGCTTTTATTTTCCTTCGTCCTCTGCTCCTGTTTATAACTGCTAAAAACTCGGTCTTACTAACATAAATAAGGAGAGGAGAGCAAGTATTAGGCTTTAATGTATAGGGTTTTTTGGTGCATTTTTAACCTGTTGGGGTCCTGTCAAACATTACATCATTGATTGCTGTTGGAATTACTGTTTGATGTTTAATTACAAGACTAAAAGCACATGAAATCTGTACAATACAGTTGAGCAGTAAATAATTCTCAGAACTTATTTATTTTATTGTTTATTTTTGTTTATTTGTTTTAGTTTTGTGATTCATTTTCCATAATCTTCATGATATTTTACCCATCCTATTATTTTTTCTTAGCCTCTTCTTATTGCTATTGGTATTCACATTGTAATTTGTTTGTGCAGTTCCACCACCAAGTGATCCATGCCACCCAAGTCCGTGTGCTGCCAATGCATACTGTGAAGTACTGGGAGGGCGAGCAGTGTGTACATGTATAGAAGGTTTTGAAGGTGACCCTTCAGTTAGCTGTCATCCTGAATGTGTGCTCAACACAGATTGTCCATTGGACAAGGCTTGTCTAGACAGAAAGTGCATAGATCCATGTTTTTCGGGTGCTGTTTGTGGTCTGAGAGCCATCTGTTTGGTTAGAGATCACACTGCAACATGTGCATGTCCAGAGGGACATACAGGAGACGCTTTCATCCAGTGCATACCAAGACGTAAGTAACATGTATCTCATGAATGGAGTGTAACATTAAAGACTGCTGCCTTCTGGAGTATGATGCAGCATGTTCTGGTAGCTAGTTACCTTCATTGCAAAGGAACATGCTTTACTATCTTCTGCTCTAAAGATTGAAGCAGCTACAAGAACACATGGTGTCACACCCAGAAGACCACAACTTTCATGTTGTTGCTTTGAGAACAATAAATCTTGCAGAATGTGGCACTGTTTAAATAGTATGTTGTCCTTTGTAATTGTTACAGTGAGGAACATGAACATGAAAGTAGATAAGTTGCTTAAAGTGTGTTTCACCATTATCAGTCCAATGTCAATTTACACTCAGCAGTGTGTTCCGTGGTACTAGGTCCAATTTCAAGCTAAAATTGGCACATTATTTCACATTGTCTTTTTTTTTTTTTTTTCTAAGCTCATTCATATAGTGGTTGCTCTTTTAACTCTGCAGATTAGAGATTTTCTGAAAAATTAATTTGGACCAGATTGTTGGAATTCAAGAAACTAATTTGGATTGAAAAATGTTCAAGAATATCTACATACATATTAAAATAAATAAAACAGTAATTTTACTGCTTGTTTAATATGAGTGTGAAACTGGTATTATACATTAAGGGGAAAACATAGATTAAGGATGTTGAGGAAAATATTTGAAATATAGGGACAGCAAGTAACATGAGGCTAGAGAATGTTACATAGTGAGGAACTTTATAATTTATAATTTTCTGGATGATGCATCCAAGCACACATGGTAGGTATGAGAAGTGCATTCAAAATTTTATTTATAAAACCTGAATTAAGAAACCTGCTTGAAGACATAAGTGTACATGGGGTGATAAAATTAATGTGGATCCACAACAAATAGGGTGAGAGGGCATGGTGTGGGTTTATTTGGATCAGAATAGGGGTCAGTGGAAGGCTCTTGTGGAGATGGTAATGAGCCTTCAGTTGCCGTAAAAGACAGGTACATGGATTTGGTTGCTTTGTTGAATGGAATTGCTGCCTGTTAGAGTGAGGTGAGTTACGTATCGTGTGTTCCAGAGTGCAAGATGTGGATTTGGAAGTACGAAATAAGGCTGTACAGTGAATTCTTATTGACAAAATACATACATGGATGGACATAAATTTGTGTGTGTTGGCGTGTTGAATGATTTTCATTATATATTTTTGAAGGAAATTCTTAAAAACCAATTATTTGTTTGCAGCACCAGTTCCAGTAGAAAAGAACATTACACGTCCTTGTGCTCCATCACCATGTGATCCAGGCATTCATTGCAATGTTTATGGAGGTCAAGTGGCTATGTGTGACCCTTGCAGTGGTCCCAGTGGCATCTATAACCTTCTCTGTCGTCCTGAATGTCTTGCTCATTCAGACTGTCCATTCAATTTTGCCTGTCTTGGACGTAAGTGCCGTGACCCATGTCCTGGATCCTGTGGTGTGAATGCCAACTGTATGGTCATTAACCACAACCCAGTTTGCAGTTGTCCAACTGGATTAGTGGGCAATCCATTTGAGCACTGTTCTATTCCTCCACCAAGTAAGTATAATAAAACTACAATGTGCCTCATGCACACATTTTATTAGTCCTGAGTGAGTTCTGTATTTAGTTTAAAATAAGAAAATAGGTTGTGCTTCCTGAGGGAAAGATGTGGAAAGAAAGATAAAGGAAAAAGATTTTAAGTTATAATCATGAAAGAAGGCCATATTTCATTTATATAAAAGAATTCACAGACCCACTTTAAATTACGGACAAGAAGTTCTGGGGAAAATATGTAATACTTGCTTTACTAGAAATATATTCATCTGTGTAGTCTGGCTAGCAAAGTATAGGTTGGTAAGTGCACTGTTTAGTAGTTCATTTCTATGCATACCCTACACTAGTATGGATTACACCTACCTTAAATTTTCACATGTCACCTGAAATTTTTTTGTCTTTTAGTGAAATTTTTTCTCTGATTGTGATTGTTGACTTGTGCATAGAATTTATAGGTATGATATTGATCTGTTTACATTCAAAATTGCACATGTATAACCATAAAGGATAATTATTGCTCTTAAACTGAAAGCTAAAGATATGTTTTCTTGTGGGATGTTATGCCATGTCAGCTGGTAATTGGTTACTGATATTCAGAGGCACTATGCTTCTTTGAAACATTTGTAATTACTTACCAGTGGGCACAGTGTAACATCCTAGAAGACTTGACCATATATATATATGTGTGTGTGTACCATATTTATATGGTCTGTTGACTTGAGCAAAAGTCATTAAAATTTTATCCATACCCATTTTACATTTTAAACGGCAGCTATTGTACATGAACCTGTTGTTTTCTCTTTTACTGGATCAGCCGAAGAGTGGAACAGACTTGTCAACAGATTTAGGAAATGGAGAGACATGCAAGACTATCACTTAGAAATGACAGAACATTAGTAGTGGGGTTGTAAGTGGGGGTACTTCATCAATAGTGAGTGTTTAAATATAAAAAAGAACAGACAGTACAAAATGTAACCATGGGACAGTTACTTATAACACAATACCACTAGGAGTGATACGGTCCAGATTAATTGGTGCTCTTAAATTACCTTTCAGGTATACCTCAGGATACATGTGAGACAAAACAGTGTGGTGCTAATGCTGTTTGTGTGGAAAGAAATGCAGTCTTAACATGTGTGTGCAAACCAGAATATTTTGGTAACCCCTACTTGGCATGTAGGCCAGAGTGTGTTCTCAACACTGACTGTCCTAATAACCATGCCTGCATCAATAATAAATGTGAAGATCCATGTGCTGGAACATGTGGTGTTGGTGCTCAATGCGAAACTGTGAATCATGTACCAGTCTGCTTCTGTCCACTTCAGATGACAGGAGATCCATTTTTCTCCTGCTATCCACTTAGGCCTGGTATGGAACACATTTGATACTTTTAACACTGTAAATACAATGCTGAAACAACAAAGTAGAAGATTATGAAACTGTGTATGGAAGTGACATGTAGTGAAAGTGTGTACCAAATTGCCTATAATTTTTGAACCATATTAAGTAATATATAAAATGTATTATACAATACTAAAAGTACCAACAAGTACGCCATCTATAGCACACCACCTATGCCTGTGGTTTTATCAACTGTATATTATAGTTTTATTGAAGCAGTTGTTACTTAGACGATCTGTACTAACATACACAAATTTTATGTTTACTATATGTGTTCAACTCAGCTTACAATAGCTGCCCTTACACTGATATCAATTATGCCACTTTCTGATTGAAGTTTTGTCATAACTGATCAGTTTTAACGGAGCACCCAGACTTTGCACCCATGCTACTCCAACTGCCAAAGTGGAGAGTCTCCTTAACTAGTTTGCATCTCATCACAGTTTCAAAAATCACATTCCTCTTCCTGCATACCAAAATGATTCTATTGGCTGAAACTCAAATTTAGAGAAACCTTATAGGCTGACTTTAACTTTTTGGATAACTACACGTGATTGGTTGTGCTAATTTCGGCCAGTCAACTCCGGACTTATGACAAATGAACATTTTGGGATGTCTCCCACTGGCTATGAGGAATTATGTCCTAAAAATTGTCAAGTGTCGAGTTTCACTAAGGAACACTGAGCTGCAAAACTCCATTCAGTTTGACAGTTGATGATGTTCTGCCCAGGCTTATGCTTTTGAATGCCTTAGCTGCATTCGTTAGGTCCTGCTGTCTTCCTGAGCTAATTTTGTTCTACAGCCAGAAGTCCCTTTTCTAATTAACTGACACACAAGGAATTTATCTCAATAAGCCTGTTCAGGTTTTGAACCTGAATCACCAGTCCATTTCACGACTTGAATCTGAAAGCTTGATAGCAGTGCTGTATTTAGGAAATACCTGTGTAAATTGGACGATTGAATTTCATTTTTGATGTACGTGTTAAATGCAGTTCTGAAGATTGAAGTCGCTAATTGTGTTAAATTCTGTTATGTTTACAATAGAACCTCCTGTGTCTACAAATCCATGTGACCCATCACCGTGTGGTCCATACAGTCGATGTCTTGTGTCGCCTCAAGGTTTTGCAACTTGTTCTTGTCTTCCTGGTTACCGAGGTGCTCCGCCTATATGTGCTCCTGAATGTGTTGTAAGCTCAGACTGCCTGCAGACCTTGGCATGTGTGAACCAGCATTGTACAGACCCATGTCCTGGGACCTGTGGTATTGGAGCACGCTGTGCTGCCATAAACCACAATCCTATATGTAGCTGTCCACCAGGTGATGTAGGAGATCCATTTGTGAGCTGCCAGAAGCCAAAGGAAACAGGTAAATCTTCTTACTGTTCAGTAGAATCCCAGCTTAGCAACCATCTATATTAAAATCACTGTAAAAAATTAGATTTTGGCCCTCAGCGTTGTACAGTACAACATATTTTTTAGCTACTAAAGGAGACTGTGTCTGACAGGGCATGTATTCGATGCTTATAGAGTAACATTTGTTTAATGGAAAATATCTTCTACCAGAGCAGTGGTTTGTTAATTGGTTAGTTTGTTGGTTAGTTGATTGGGTGGGTGGGTGGGTGGGTGTTTGGTTAGTGTAGCTTGTTAATTATTAAATTAGTTATTTAGTTACTTTATGTGACAATAAATTCCATAAAATAAAATGTGTGTGTGAAAGATTAGAATATGAACTGTAACTGATATAAGGCACTGGCACTTGTACTGAGCGGGGTTCATGGGAATGAAGACTGAATTATTTGGTATATTTAAAAGCTGGGTAAGTACTGTTTATGTCCAAAAGAATAGTAAGAGAACATATAGTAATACCATAACTTTACATTCCTGTATTTTGCATTTTCTGCAGTGTTACCAACTTTTGCGTGGATGTGGTGAAATGCTCATAGGAACCATGTTTCCAGGATTTTATGCCATTTTAGGTGGTCCCCAGAAACATAAAATTGAAGTTTACTATATTTCCTCACTATTGCTGATTTTACCATTTATTGATGTGCTTGCTATTACAGAAACACCAAGGGTGCCAGAAAATCCATGCATTCCATCACCTTGTGGTCCAAACTCAATCTGTCAAGTGAAACAAGGCCGACCAGTGTGTTCTTGTGTAGCCAACTATATTGGAAGTCCACCATTCTGTCGTCCAGAGTGTGTTCTCAGTCAGGAGTGCCCATGGGACAAGGCATGCATTAATGAGAAGTGCCAGAACCCCTGCATAAACAGTTGTGGATCCAATGCAAAGTGTGATGTAGTCAACCACACACCATTCTGCAGTTGCTTGGCTGGTTACATAGGAGATGCATTTATTGGCTGTTCAAAGATAATTACACGTAAGTATCTACATGATAAAATACTTTAAATCTTAGGTTTAATTTTATTTTATTCTAGTGCTTAAAGGTCTAGAAAACAGAGATTAACGGCTGTGGGGACCCGTTGCACTGACCACGTGACACCCCTCTATCCGCAAAAGTTGGCACTAACTTCGCCGACCGGCGGCGGCCGCTCTGTTGGTATAGTT